>JAEEGJ010018589.1_pt1 | contig 15484 bp, 14 predicted proteins | sample 8958761 | NCBI WGS metagenome assembly JAEEGJ01 (sample SAMN16246546, study PRJNA631951) | gut metagenome | biome: gut microbiome; feature: rumen; material: RS-attached | host: Bos | place: Iran: Karaj | collected 2018-10 | reverse complement strand
GGAGATCATCCGTGCCGCCGACTACATCATCGACATCGGGCCGATGGCAGGTGCCTTTGGGGGTGAAGTCGTGTTTGAAGGCGAAATCAAGGACCTGGTCCACTGCGAGAAGAGCCTCACCACGCAATACCTCACGGGCAAGATGAGCATCCCTGTGCCCACCCGCCGACGCAAGAGCGCCAACGCCATCGTCATCAAGGGCGCGACGCAGAACAACCTTAAGAACCTCACCGTGCGCTTCCCGCTCAATATGATGACCGTCATCACGGGCGTGAGCGGCTCGGGCAAGTCGACCTTGGTGAAGGATGTGCTCTACCCCGCCATGAAACGGCAGCTGGGCGAGAACGCCGAGAAATGCGGCAGCTATGGTGCCTTGGAAGGTGACCTGCGCCTCATCCAAGCCGTGGAGTTCATCGACCAGAACCCCATTGGCAAGTCGTCACGCTCCAACCCTGCCACTTACCTGAAGGCCTACGACGAAATACGGACGCTGTTCTCGGAGCAGAAACTAGCCAAACTGCGTGGCATTAAGCCCGCGTTCTTCTCGTTCAACGTGCCGGGCGGTCGCTGCGAGGAATGTGAGGGCGAGGGCGTGCAAAAGATCGAGATGCAGTTCATGGCCGACGTCTACCTGCCTTGCGAGGCCTGCCACGGCACGCGCTTCAAGGAAGAGGTCTTGGAGATCAAATACGACGGCAAGCACATCTCCGACATCCTCAACATGAGCATCGAGGAGGCCATCGACTTCTTCGAGCATTCGTCGGAGCGGCAGACCCCCATCGTCGGGCGCATCGTCAACCGCTTGAAGCCTTTACAAGAAGTCGGTTTGGGCTATCTGAAGCTCGGGCAGTCGTCGAGTTCGCTCTCGGGCGGCGAGGCGCAGCGAGTGAAGTTGGCCTATTTCCTCGTCAAGGGGCAGATTGAGAAGCCCACGCTGTTCATCTTCGACGAGCCTACCACGGGCCTGCATTTCCACGATGTGAACAAGCTTTTGGAGTCGTTCAACGCCTTGATTGCCAATGGCCACAGCGTCATCATCATTGAGCATAACATGGATGTCATCAAGTCGGCGGACTGGGTCATCGACCTGGGTCCCGAGAGCGGTAACAAGGGCGGTGAGATTGTCTTTGAAGGCACGCCCGAGGACTTGGTGAAGTGCAAAGCGTCTTATACGGGTAAAGCATTGAAGAATAAGTTGTAGTTATGGTATTGGCTAAAGCCAAGAAATCTGTCAAAAATCTAATTATTATGGTATCGGCTAACGCCGAGAAATACGCAGTATTCAACATAGTTAAATCAATCAAAAATCAATAATATATTCTTTCAAAAATGAAAAATGATTTTTATAAGATTTGAAACGATTTTGAAAGATTTCTTGCGAATCAATCCCAATAAAGAAAAATATGAAACCATCAGAAATAAACCAACCCTTGAGTGAGCGGCAGCAGAAAGTAGTGGACACCCTGCTCGGCCTCGGCATCGACTTCGACATCAAGTTCCACCCGCCTTTAGGCTCTATCGAGGAGTCGTTGGCCTACTGGGGCAAGTTCGAGGCGACGCACTGCAAGAACCTGTTTTTCAGGAACCACAAGGGCAACAAGCACTACCTCGTCATCTTCGAGTGCATGCACCAGATGGACATCCACGACCTCGAGCAGCGTCTGCACCAAGGCAAGCTCACCTTTGCCTCGGAGGCCCGCATGGAGAAATACCTCGGCCTGAAGCCCGGTAGCGTCTCCCCTTTCGGCCTCATCAACGACGAGAACCACGAGGTGCACCTCTTCATCGACAAAAACCTCTTGAATGCTCCCCGCTTAAGCTTCCATCCCAATGACAACACGGGGACAATTATCATCAGCCAAGAGGACTTTATCAAGTTTTTGGAGGCGATGGGAAATTCGTATGAGTTTATTGAACTATATGATTAGCCCTCGTTTCCCTCCTCAAAGAACAGCGAAAACACCGCTCCATAATGTGCAAAACCTCTCTTGGTAACAACTATCCTGTCATTGTCGCCCTTGGATAAAAGGTCCCGTGAGAGACAGAAACCAAGTCTTTCGTCCATGAAGTCCTTGTCTATCCCCAACTCCAACAGTCTATTGACAGAAAAAGAGCCATTGTATGCGGATATGGCCATGTACTTTGCAACCAACTCTTTTGAAGGCAACAAATAAGTGTACTCCTCTCGATAACCACTATCGTTCAAGGCTTCCATCGGATTCTTCGACAGCTTCCCCACATTATACGACACTCCTGCACGACTCATGCTTTGTGCCGACAAGCCAAATCCTTTGTAGGAAGCGCCATTGATCATTCTTTCACGGAGATAAGAAGAAACACCATAATCATCGGCATCCATGGAGAAAGTGTTTTGGCCAAACCTTCCCTTGTAACCCAAACTGACCAAGCCGTCATGATACTGGGCATATTGGGCATAGAGCTCTTCCTTTGAGAAAGGAATGTGAGTTGCAAGCATATTGGTCCGCAATTCATATAAGGTGACCTGTTGAGGAGCCAAACGTTTGATCAATTCAAGGTCTTGTCGGATAATGGCCTCGTCTTGTCCTTGGAGGCCGTACATAAAATCAAGGTTGATCTTCTTGATGCCGGTTTTCCATGCCATGGTAATCCACTCCCCCATTTGTCTTTCATCATTACCGACTCGATAATGACGCTGTACGATGGAATCGCATGCAGACTGCACACCCAATGACAATCTTTTGAAGCCCGCTTCCACCATGCCTGCCAGCTTCATTTCGGACAAGGTGTCAAACGTGGCCTCTATGCTTGGTTCGTATTCGTCAGTCCGATTTAACCCCTCCAAAGCCTCTCTATACACTTCCATCAGCAAGGAAAAGTTCTTTTCAGACAGCGAGGTCGGTGTCCCTCCGCCTATGTCGCAACCAAGGAGCGTAAAGTCATGGTATTGCTCTTTGAAATGCCTTATGTCGTTGGCAACGACTCGAAGATAGGTCTCTTGCTGGGCTTCATCGGGGACCAGCATCCTAGTGTATTCGCAAAACGAGCATAGCTGCTTGCAAAAAGGGATATGGATATAAAGCGAGAGCCGTTTTTCATCGGCAAAAGGAAGCGGCCCCTCCACACGATATTTTGCCCAATCCTCTGGATGCAGCGGATATGAAGTGTTCAACCAGGGATCGTCCTTCCTTGACTCATATAGTTCAGCTACCGTCATACTTCAATAGATGATGTTGTTTTGATGAAAGCCCTGGCGCAAATACGCTCCATCATACACCAACGAAGACTCACAATAATTGGGATTCGCATAATTCCGCATATAAATCTCCAATATCTTCAAGTTTTTGTTGTAAAGATAGTTGGTGCATTTACAGTCGCTACCTCTATCCATGGACTTGGTGAAATAGACATGTGGGATGCTATCAAGATGGATGTCCTCCAAATCCACAAAATGGTCTTGACAAAAGGCGTTCACCTTCATCAATGCGACGAATCCTATCCTGGGAAGGCCAAGCTCCAAAGCGAAGTCAAGCATTTTGGAGGCTTCCTCGGGTGAGTCGATGTATCCTTTGATCAAATTGCAGCTGGCATTAAGACATTGCCTGTCTATTCCTTCAAAGTCGAACGCCCTGTTTGGGATTTCACATCCATATAGTTCAGAGAGTTTAGCCAAGTCATAGTGATGCAGTGACATGGAAATGCTATTCCAACGTGGATGGCGCATAAGTCTCTGGGATTGTGGCAGTAGCCCATTTGTGTTCAGGTGCAAGTGTAAATCCGAAAAGTCAGGTGTCTCCATCTTTTGAAGGATCTCCTCAACCAATGCCGAAACTACCGACGGCTCTCCGCCCGTGATGTTCACTCGATTCACCCTGATTCCTGCGACCTTCAACTCCCTTATGATTTCAAGCAATTTTGGCACATTAAAAGGCACGCTTGGCATCGAGGTTTCAGCATTGCTGCAAAACAAGCAATGCGCATTGCAACTTTTGGTGACTTTGACGAATAGGTTGACCGATGGCTCGACGGGTTGCCCTGGCTCATCCAAGCAGTTGCAACCGAAACGTTTAATCTGTATTTCTTTGCCAAATGCTTCCATTAGCATTGTCCCGAGTTCTTGCGCATCTTTTGTAAAAAACGACTTCTGTCAGCAAGGATATCAAACTCCATGATACCATGCGCTTGTTTGAAGATGGGCTTTGAATCATCGCCAACGGGAACATAATATTCTCCTATCTCTTCGTAATTGCCTTTTTTGCATTCGCCTCTAATAATGCCTTCAACGAGCTCCATCTCATACAAAGTATGATGTGCATAAGGGCCTTTGCCGTCGCCACATGACTTGACAAGCAATGGCCTTCCCGAACAATGATCCAGATAGTTATCGTCCAGCAGATACACGGGAGCCGTACCTATCCTTTTCGGATAATACACTTCCGGATGACATGGTCCATCTTGCTTGTAATCGTTTCTGATAACATGTTTCAGTCCGTACTCATCTACGCTTTCTTCGTGTTCGGTGAACATCTTTTTCTCCAAAAGCTCATTGCTCATATAGCCGTTATCTTGGATCTCATCCCACAACAGTTCCAGCCCTTGCTTGAAATAGGAAAGCGGATAACGGAAAGGGTCGTTCATAAAGCGATTGTCGCCACAATTAAACCTACCGTATGCAATTGAACTCAAATCATTCATTAAATCATAAGCGGTGGTGTAATGCCTAATGTCATTGAGCAAAGCCGCAAGTCTTAACATTTTGGTCTTCTCCCTTCGGCTGTATATGATTTCCAATGGATTGTTTTCATCTGACGCAGATAGGTTGTCCACCATTTCGATAAACCTATCAAAATCGAGATAGCCGTAATTTGAAAACAATGTCGACTCATTATTCCGTATTAGCTCTTTAACCATCTTGCATATCTCATAACTAACGGTACCCCTTTCCCTATACGATTTGATCACATCGTCAAAATCACGCATAAAGCTTTCCAAATCGGAATAATGGTTCTGATTGTTCAGTGCCATGGCAATATCAGCCAAGGTGCGGGCTTGTCCTTGTTGGTATAATCTGATGCTAGTGGTGCGTGTGATTTCAGGGAAAGGTTCATCGGACTTCCTTGCCGACAGTTGCTCGATGATTTTTGTGAAAGATTCAGGCAAACAAACATTCTCCAAGGTCAATGCGTCAACGAACAAAGGAGCAATGTCTTGGTCTTTGAAGCCAGCGATGCCGCATCCAATGCGTGTGACATAGAAAAACAGTTCCGTATGTTCCTTGGCAAAGGCGATGAACTGGTCAACATAGGGTTTGATGGTTTCGACACCACCTTGCATGGTTGGAATGGCATAGCTTTGTCCTTGCATGCCAACACCTTGTCCCCATATAGCTCCGAATTTCATCTGTGCGACGCGTGCCGCACCACCGCCGTGATGCCCTTGAAGGTTGCTGCCAAAAACGAACACTTCATCCGGCTTCAATGAAGAAATAGCATCTGGCGTATATAATGGTCGCTCAATGCCTTTATAGACTCTTTGGTTTTGTGTTTGCATATTCCGTGATGCTTTCATTTACTTTGCAAATAAACGAATTTTCAGCTTATCTTGCAATATTTTTGTATAACTTTGCATCTGAAAATGACACAAAACACCACTGTTATGAATAACGAAGAAAAAATCAAGCAAGCCGCCGAAATCCTCTCCAAGGCGAAGAACATCGTGGGCTTCACCGGAGCGGGCACTTCCGCCGAGAGCGGCATCCCACCTTTCCGTGGCGAAGGCGGCATCTGGAACCAGTACGACCCCAACTCACTCGACATCGACTTCTACTACCGCCACACCAAGGAGTCGTGGAAAATCATCTGCGAGGTGTTCTATAACTTCTTCAGCAACAAGGACATCAAACCTAATCCCGGACACCTCGTCCTGGCCAAATGGGAGAAGGAAGGTCGCTTGAGCAGCGTCATCACCCAAAACATCGACGACCTGCACACCGTGGCAGGCAACAGCGTGGTGTATGAGTTCCACGGCAACATGTCGCGCTTCGTGTGCACCAAATGTGGCCACAAGGTCGACGCCAAGAGCCTGACTCTCACCGAGGAACCGCCCCGTTGCGCCCAATGCGGCGGACTGATGAAGCCCGACTTCATCTTCTTCGGCGAGGGCATCCCGGAGGACGCCTATTACGGCTCGGTACGCGCTGCCGAAAACTGCGACGCTTTTGTCATTATCGGCACTTCAGGTCAGGTCAGTCCAGCTAATATGATTCCTGGCATCGCCAAGCGCAACGGCGCCAAGATCATCGAAATCAACATGGAGCCTTCGACCTATACGAACTACATCACGGACATCTACCTCGAAGGCAAATCCGGTGAGATCCTGCCCGCAATCGATGCTTTGATGACGCGATGATGAAAGGGGATTCGCTTCGCGAAGAAATCGTTCAAAAATCATTTTCAAAACCCTCCAAAATGGTTTTTTATTGATTTTTTATAACAGATTTTTGATAGATTTCTTGCCGTAGGCAATCCCATATCAACAACCAAACACTGCCTCAAACATCCTGCGATATGCTTCAACCTTTTTGTCAAATGACAAAGGATAGGCTCTTGAAGATGAGGGTAAACGATACAAATCTAAACCATCTTCAAGAGCCACTTTTTTGTTGGGCGAAGGAATCGTATCGACATTGAAATAAGTGCATACTTCGGTGGTGGCTTTCTCGCCCGTCGTGGCGATGGCGTGGCATTGCGGCATCTGGGCAAGCAAAGACCGAATATCGGTATGCTCAACGATTTCCAAAAAGGCATCCGAGGCGTTGTCTTTCAGCCGTTTGACTGCCATGGCCGTGTCGAAAAAAGCGATGCCTTTTTCATTCAGAAATGCCATGATTTCATTCATCTTGAAGCTTTTGTGCTCGGCATCAACGAAATGGTTCTTGTCGCCGAACCAGATCTGCCCTTCGATGCGCCAGTGGTCGTTGATGAAGTTGGGGTAGAAAAAGTCCATACACCAACGCTTCTTTGGCGGCGGAAAACTGCCGAGGAACAAGACTTTTGCGTTGAATGGCAGAAAGGGTTGTAAAGGATGTTGTTCTATCATAATCTCTTTTTGACCCTGACTACTGACCCTTACCCTGACCTCCTTTTGCTCTGCATTTGGTCAGGGTCAGGGTCAATGGTCAGGGTGCATTATACGCTCCAACACTATTAATGCATAATGTGCCCTTAAACACCTTAAACCTAATTCTTAACTTATCGGCCTTAACGGTCTGGAAACGAACAATTCGCTTGTATCCGATGGTTGTCGTTGGCTCGTTCACCTCGATGGGCAACCACTTACCATTGAAGTAATAGTCTAAATAAAATGCATCAACATTCTGTCCTAAAGGAATATACTCTTGTAATAATAATCGATTGAAAGCTGTAGTTTTCTGAAAATCGAAGATGAGTTCAGCTTGATGTATGCTGTCTTCCGTTGCCCAGTAATTGTTGTACTCATTGTTCAACACATTCTTGGCCTTGAACCTGCATCCTCTTGTGGAGCTGGCGGTCACCTTACAGTCTTTCAGCAGGTTGTCGGCAAACTCATTTTGCAATGTCTGGTACCATTGGACGGCATTCACCGAGTCGATACTAGGTATCCTACCCTCTTGATTCACAGGAAAATTGAGCAAGAGATTGGTATTATGGCCGACACTCTGGTAATACAGATCCATCAACTGGTCCACGGTTTTCACCAGGCTGTCTTCACTGGCATGGTAGAACCAACCTGGACGAATGGAGACATCCACCTCGGCAGGCAACCAAGCCTCACCATCACGATAGCCTTGTTGCAAGGCTTTGGTGTTGTTAAGAGATTCAAAATCAGTTTTATACATACACCATTGTGTGGCACCAGCCTTGCCCTCTTCGTTGCCAATCCAACGCAAGGTCGGGACAGTACCACCAAAAATGCTCGCTTCGGGATAGTATTTCCACACGATGTCGCGGGCTTTTTCGTAATCGTAATACTTCTCCGCCACGATGGAACGTATGTCATCGGCGCCGCCATACCAGCCTGTACCCCCATTGGCACCGTCGAACCAGAATTCGAACAAGGGTCCGTAGTTGCTCACAAGTTCTTCAATCTGACGGTGATAGATGTCCACATAAGCCTGATAGCCATAATCCGCTTGGTTACGGTCCCAGGGCGAGAGGTAAAGCCCGAACTTCAAACCGTGCTTCTTGCAGGCATCCGCCAACTCCTTGACCAAGTCCCCTTCCCCATTTTTATAATGGGTGTTCTTGATGCAATAGTCCGTGGTCTCTGTCGGCCAAAGGCAGAAACCGTCGTGGTGTTTCGCAGTAAGGATCACGCCCTTCATTCCGCAGGCTTTCAAGGTCTTAGCCCACTGTTCGCAGTCCAAATTCGTAGGATTGAAGGTGTAGGACGGTGTGTTGCCAAAGCCCCATTCCATATCGTTGAAGGTGTTCAGGCCGAAATGGATAAAAGCGTATGTCTCAAGCTGTTGCCATTCCAATTGTTGCGCGGTTGGAATGGGGCTGCTTGGCTCTGGACGGTGGGCACAAGAAGCCATCATCAGACCGCCTGTTAACAACCATGTCAGATGCCTATGATTCATTGTTTCACAAATTTACGAGTTTCACCATTCGCACGAAGCACATACATGCCCTTGGGCAAGTCGCTGATTCCGATCCTGTTCACCTCGTTTTCGAGTTGAACTGTCATCGCGACCTTACCGTTCATGTCAATGATTTCCGCTTGACCATTCGCTTGATTGACAAACACATCGACGAAATTCGTAGCCGGATTGGGACACACACGAAGCGAAGGCTCAGGCAGCACATAATCAGATTTTACTGCAACTGGAGTATCGGAATGCGCTTCAATCACGGCTTCAATCGTTCTGTTGCACACGGCGCAGAAAGGCGCATAGTTACGCATCATGCAATTGCGTTGCGGCCGATACATACCTTCAGATAAATAGCCTCCGCCCTCAAAAGCTCCAACTACATTGTTATATTGATTCGTGTTTGGTGTAGGAATAGGTGTGCCAGGCTGAACAAGGTCAGCCCATTTCGATTCAAAGTCCACCAAAGTGGTGATGTTCGGCTCCCAAGGCTCCACATTCAAGTTATATAATAAGGCCAAAGGGTTGTCAGGCTCCTCATATTCGTCGGCCAAACCTGCAAAAGCATGGCCAAACTCATGAACAATGACACTGGAAGACGACATGTTGCCCGCCGTACTCATCGAGTAGAAATTATAAAAACCACCTCCACCATACTGACTGCTATTCACCAAAATGTAGATTTGATCGTATGGCGCATTGGCTGCTACATCCTTGACCGAGAAATAATTGCGGGTGGTGCAATAGCGATCAATATAAAAGGTGTAGAAATGCGAATTGAGGATGGTGCGCTTCCAGATATGGGAGGCTGGAATGTCAACACCACTCTCCTCGGAAGGAGCCATCACAGCACGGAAATTGAAGTCGTTGATATGGCTTGCAAACGGCTCCGCTTGGGCAAACACATTGGACAGATTTTGGCAATCCTGCAGAAATTTTTCCATTTCATCTGCGGTGTAGCCGTCTGGCAAAATCACGATGTCCACCTTGCTTTCGGGCGAGCCATTGACCAAAATGTCTTCAACAGGAAACACATAACGCTGTTCGGTGGTATTGAACATCTCATTAGGTTCATAAAGCTTTGAGAAAATCTCTTCAAACTCGCCATCGAAATTCCTGATTTCAAGGATGACATAGGCCTCATTGCGCGGCAACGGAACACTCACTGATTCTTCGTAGCAGCGTTCCATCACTCGGGCTTCTTCGGTGGTTTGCCATTCTTGGAACAAGGTGTTGTAACCTCTAGAATAAATGAGCATATTGGTTTGTGCGTCAATCACTTTCACACGATTTGTGCCAAAATTAAATAGGTCAATTAGATTGACTTTTGAGCCACCAAAATACGGTTCAATAACAAAACGCTCAAACACATAATGCGAGCCTTCGGAATTGCCGCATTGGAACACATCCATACGCAATGAGCCTTCATCAAGGAAATATTGGTCGAAACTGATATCTTGCGCCCTTGTAGCCAACGAAAACGCGATGGCAAAAAGGAAAACAAAGGTCTTTTTCATCACAATAGGTTTATTTTGTTAGGAATCTGATAGTTTGAATGGGCAAAAATACAAAAATATCCGTCTGTTAATGTTGGTTGTCAATTTTTATCTCACAAATTGAAAGACATGGTTTTATGTCTAATTTACGAATGACAAAAAGGTGGCCCTAGAATAATCTCCAAGACCACCAAAAAAATTGTCACGTTTTTGTTCTTTTATTGTTTGGCGTTGTATAGTGTTTGTATTTCAGATGCCGTCAAAGCACGATTGTAACTGCGGAAGTTGTCCATCTTGCCGGAATAGTAGATCCCTTGGGAATAATGAGCCCCAATGTTGATGGTTGGTTTATTCCAATAACAATAAGAACTTCCGAAAATTTCAACGAGCATGCCATCCATGTAAACATAGACTTTCGACTTGTTGTAGGACAGGGTAACCATATGCCATTGGAAATCCAAATATTGGCTTATTGTTGCTGTTGTTGTATAAGTGCTACCTCCAGCGCCATCACCTCCACACAAGATCTTTGAGTTTTTAACACCCATATATCTATTTTCACTCGCAATAAAGCAACTATTGTTGGAACCAGTCTTAATCCATACGTTGATCGCCCATTCTGCGTTGCCCGTGGGCAAAATGCTGGGAACGGAGAGCGAAGAGGATGTCCCGTTAAACTCCATGGAATAGCCTTCGCCCGTTGGCGTGTCGGTCGAGGTTTCGCAACCCATGTTGATGGCGTTGACATTGCCATGCCAATCGTTAGCCGTGCCGTCGTCAAAGGTGTAGTAGGCCAACAGGCCTTCAGGCACCACAACGCTTCCACCGCTGCCAGCGGCTTCGGCTGAGACGGAAATTGAGGAATTGTTGGCGTTGCTACTGTTCACGTTGATGTTGGCCGAAACAGAGCCGTTGAACTTGGTACGGTCAACGGCCACGGTGACGGTGGTGCCGCTGCCTGCGTTGGTGTTGCCCGAAAGGGGCGCCACGGTCAGCCAATCCTCCGTCGGGGAAGGGATGTTCCAGTTGAGCACGGTGCCTTGCGTACCCACGTTCTTCACTTGGAAGGTGAGCGTGGTGAGTTCGGTGCCGAAGTTGAGTGAGCCATCGCTGAGTTGCAGGATGGGGCTGCCGCTGCCACTTTCTGCAGCACTGACGACCAAAGTGGTAGAGGTTCCTGCACCGCTGAAGGTGACTGAAGTAGTGACCATGCCACTAATCTTCGTGCGGTCGATGGTGGCAGTCACTTGCGTGCTGCTGCCGCCAGCCGTCATACCCGACATAAGACTGAGCGTCAGCCAGTCAACTGTGATGTTGGAGCAGACCCAGTTGAGCGAAGTGCCCGAAGGTCCTGTATTCATCACATAGAACATGAGAGTAGAAGCCGACGTGCCAAAGTCGAGTGTGGCTTCGCTGAGCGCAAGTTGCGGGCCGTAGCTTCCGGAAACACTCACGTTGATGGGCAGCACGATGCTTTGGTCGGCGCTACGCACGGTGATGTTGGCCGTGGTGCTTTGGGTGATGAGCGAACGGTCGATGTTCACTGTGATGGTGGTCTCTTGGCCGCCTTGCAGGTTGCCTGTGTTGGGCGTGACAGCAAGCCAGTTGAGGCTTTCCATGATTTCCCAACTCATCGGCGTGTTCGCGCTGGCGTTGATGATCTTGAACTGCAGTTGAGAGAAGTTGGTGCCGAAGTCGAGGTATTCCACGTTGAGGCGGAAGCCCGTGGCGGCGGGGCGCAGCTGCATGTCGCCTGAGGAGACGTTGCCAGCCGTAATGCTGATATTCTTGGTGTTGCTCTCGAAGCCAGCTTTCACGCCTTGCACGGTGTAGTTGCCTGCTTCAAGGTTGTTGAACTCGTAGCGACCATCACTGCCCGTCACTGCGGAGGCGCCTGTGGGACTGAGCGAGATGTTCACGCCTTGGATGGGTTCGGTAGTGTTCATGTTGGTGACGATGCCTTGAATTCGGCCTGTAGCTTTTTCCTTGGTGCAGGAGCTTAAGCCCAGTACAAGAGCGAACACAACGCTCAAGGCTAATTTCAGATATGATTTCTTCATGTTTAAATAGATTTAGTTATAGATTTAAGATTTAGTCAAATGCTCACGCTGATGGGCAATATCTTCTCCATGTCGGCGGTATGGATGGTGATGTTACCCGTGGTGTTCTGATTAATTAAGGTACGATCGATGGTCACTGTGAGGGTCACTTCCTGACCGCCTTGCAGGTTGCCCGTATTGGGCGTCACGGTGAGCCAGTTCAGGCTTTCGAAGATTTCCCAACTCATCGGCGTGGTTGTGCTGGCGTTGATAATCTTGAAAGTAAGCGTGTTGAAATGGTTGCCGAAATCCAGGTATTCTACGTTTAGATTGAAGCCCGTGGTGGCGGTGCGCATTTGCATGTCGCCCGAGGCCACGCCGTTTTCGGTCACGACAATGCTCTTCGTGTTGGTCTCGAAGCCCGTCTTCATGCCTTGCACGGTGTATTGCCCGACTTCGATGTCGTTGAATTCATAACGTCCGTCGCTTCCCGTCACGGCGGAGAGTCCGCTCGGGCTGAGCGAGATGTTCACACCTTGTAGCGGTTCGTTGGTGGTGTAGTTGGTCACGATACCTTGGATACGACCATATTTGGTCGGGTTCGTGATGTCGTTAATTTTGTTGCACGAAGTGGTCATGCACAGCGCGAAGGCGAACACGACGCCTAAGGCCAATTTGAAACTTGTTTTCTTCATGATGTTACGTTTTTGTGTTGATAAATAGTTGTCGCAAAGTTCACCAAAATTGCCCGCATCAGCCTTTCACTCTTCCAAAAATCGGTTTGCATTGCGTAAAAACCGCCCTTGTTTTCGTCACTGCGTAAACTTTTAGTTTGCATTGCGTAAAAATCAAGGGGATTCGCTGAATTGTCTCCCAAGACGGACAAAAAACCGTACCTTTGCCGACATGAACAGCGATTCGTTCTATATATTGCTGCTAAGCTTCGTGTCTGGCATGACGCAATGTTTATTGACGTTATGTGGCATTTATATGCTATTGAAACACCGAAACTACCAGTTTCAAAGGGTATTTGCTGTTGTCTTGATCTTGCATGGTTTTGGCTTTTTCAACAACTTTGTGGTTTTAGCTTGCAGTGAACAACCTTACTCCGAGTTCCTCAACACACTTTTGGTTCTCTTCGACTATGTGATTGTAGGCGGCTACATGATGTTTGGCGTCTCTCTGGTATTCCCCAATCGTTACAAAACGCGTCAACTCTTGCTTTTGGTGATACCTTATTTAATTGCCATGCTCTTGTTTGCCCTCAGCCGAAGCCCCTTGGTTTTGACGGTCATGCAAATCTATACCGTGGTGGTTTCGTTAGTTTTGTTGGTGTATTTGGTTCTTTCTATCAGGAAACATACTCGACTGTTGCTCGACAATGTGGGAGACTTGGAGTTTTTTGACCTACGATGGAGCAACATTTTGATTGTCCTCTATTTCGCTTTCCAATTGTTATGGACTATTGAAAGCCTATCGCAACAGTCGTGGTTTTCAGAACCCTCTGCCGGGAGCAACCTGCTTTTCGACACCCTCTATTGCCTCATCTGCATCGGCATTGTTTTATACGTCATGCACAAACTGATACATCAGCAGGTATTCACCCTCTCCCCCGTCGATGAATGTGAAAACGAGCCTCAAGAGCCAACCACTCCAACACCCCAACCCAATGCTGGCAAGTCCCTGATTGGCTGCGACATCGACAAGGTCATGAAGGAAAATCGGTATTATCTTGACAACACGCTGACATTGCAGAAGTTGGCCCAGCATTTGGGCACCAACCGGCAGTACCTCAGCAACCATATCAATCAAGAGCTTCATACGACCTTCTACGACTACATCAACGACTTTCGTTTGGAGGAAGCCAAAGCCATGTTAGATAGTCAAAACGCTGAAAACCAACACTCTTTGGAAGACATTTCGGTTATGGCGGGCTTCAATTCCTACGCCACTTTCTTGCGCTCGTTCAAGAAAAAGTATGGGCTAACCCCATCGCAGTATTTGGCAAGCAAGGATGAATGATTGAATACAAATTGCCATAAATTGGACATGAATTTTCAGAATTATTTATGCTAATTTTTAATATATTCCTGACAATTCATGTTTTAAAAAAAACTGAGACTATCAATCGATTTTTTTCCTATCTTGCGCCCAAATTTAACCTTACACTATGACTATCGAAGAATTAAAATCTCTATTTAAGCAACGATTTGGAAATGAGGGCGTTGTCTACACATCGCCTGGACGCATCAACCTCATCGGCGAACACACTGACTATAATGGTGGCTTCGTTTTTCCGGGAGCCATTGATTCGGGTATCTACGCCTGCATTCGCCTCAACGGCACCGACAAGGTTTGCGCCTACTCCATCGACAAGGAGGACTATTGTGAGTTTGGCTTGAACGAAGAAGATAATCCACACTTGCACTGGGCCAATTACATCTTTGGTGTATGTCGCGAAATCATCAAGCGAGGCTACAAGCTGCAAGGCTTTGACACGGTGTTCTACGGCAATGTGCCCATCGGTGCAGGAATGTCGTCATCGGCTGCCTTGGAAAGCACTTTCGCCTTTGCCCTCAACGAGTTACTCAACCTCGGCATCGACAAATTTGAACTTGCGCGTATCGGTCAGGCCACGGAGCATAACTATGTCGGCGTGAAATGCGGTATCATGGACCAATTCGCCTCGCTCTTCGGTAAGGCCGGTCATCTGATGCGCCTCAACTGCGCCACAATGGAATTTGAATACTTCCCCTTCAATCCACAAGGTTACAAGGTCGTATTGCTTGACACCGTGGTGAAGCATGAGCTGGCTTCGTCGGCCTACAACCGCCGTCGTGAGTCGTGCGAGAACGCTTGTGCCCATATCGCTGCCAAGCATCCTGAGGTGAAATATCTGAGCGATGCCACGATGGCTATGCTCAACGAGATCGATGTGGAGATTCCCGCCGAGGATTACATGCGCGCGGAATACGTCATAGGTGAGAAGCAGCGTGTCCTTGACGTGTGCGACGCCTTGGAGAAAGGTGATTACGAGACCGTTGGCGACCGCATGTACGGCACGCACTACGGCATGAGCAAACTCTACGAGGTGAGCTGCGAGGAACTGGATTACCTCAACGACATCGCCAAGGAATGCGGTGTGACCGGTTCGCGCGTGATGGGTGGCGGCTTCGGCGGCTGCACCATCAACCTCGTCAAGGAAGAACTGCATGATGCCTTCATCGCCACGGCCAAACAGAAATTCGCCGCCAAATTCGGGCATGAGCCGAAGGTTTATGATGTTGTGATTTCGGATGGTGCAAGGAAACTGTCATGAAAAGACTTGCCTTGATATTGCT
>JAEEGJ010018588.1_pt1 | contig 15484 bp, 20 predicted proteins | sample 8958761 | NCBI WGS metagenome assembly JAEEGJ01 (sample SAMN16246546, study PRJNA631951) | gut metagenome | biome: gut microbiome; feature: rumen; material: RS-attached | host: Bos | place: Iran: Karaj | collected 2018-10 | reverse complement strand
GAGATGTCATTTGTCCGGATGATTCAGGAATGGCTGTCCGCATGTTTCAAGAATGCTTGTCCGGATAATAAAAGATTACGTGTCCGGATAATTCAAGAATCCTGTCCGGATGTTACAAGAATCATCAAAAGATATCATCAGCAGAAAATTTGTTAAAAAGAAACCTATATCACGTAGTTAAAAAGAACCTATTTAATTTACTATATCATGTAGATTTTTTTCAATAGGAGGTACGCTATGCCAAAAAGCGACGCAAAGAGACGAGCCGATAACAAATACGATTTAGCTCATTATACAGTGCTTGGTTGTAAAATGAAGATACCGGAAGCAGAAGCGTTTAAAAAGGCTTGTAAAGATGCAGGAACAACCCCTAATGCAGTTTTTAGAGAAGCTGTAGAGAAGTTTATGAAAGATTTAGAGAGGGACATATAAGCCTCTTTCGGCCTCTCAAAAACTGTGATTACACGGAATAAGCGAAAGATCACTTGTGCTCAGTGACCTTTTCGCTTATTTACGGAACTATTCCATACAACAGAATTGTATAATACATTTTTATATATATAATTTGACTTATTCGAGCCGCCTAATACAGATTCGTATACAGTTTGAGCAAAAAGTCTCTTCTATTTTGTCTAGCATGCATATTTTTCTTTCTAGTACATAATATCAGAGGTTTCAAATCAAAATAATAATTTATTTTACTGAAATTTTACCGAAAATATGCTATTCATTCAGTAATGTATCTAAGCCACTTACAAAACTATCAAGCTTATTATTTCTTAAGTACTCAAAGAATACTTCATAATCATCCGGAGAAATAAAATGGAAATAATACTTTTCATCCGATCCAGCATCTTTTAATTTGCTATTCAGCAATTCAAAATGAGCTAGTGCAGCACGATTCTTTCCCTTGTTTTCCAGAGAATCATCTCCATTTTCTTTAATTTCCAAAACAACAAAAATATCTTTTTCATCATTCAGTTTAATAATGAAATCAGGATTAAATGATCCCTGTTTTGTATGAGAACCTATCTTATATGAATATTCAATACTATAAAAACCAACATCTCTTGACTTGATCCACGCTTTTATTTTTTTTGCATTCGCATTCTTTATCAAATATTTTTTTATAAATGTATACTCTGGATTAGCTGTGGCAATAACAAAGTTTAACGGAGTTTTGAAATCAAATATGTTTACTTCTGTATGAGCCTTTATGGGAAAACTCTCATCTTCCAGAAATTCATCTATGATTTGTTTCTGATCATTTTCACTTATCTCCATTTCATAATCACTAGAGTAAAAAAGTGATGCATCTGATCTGAAAGATGAAATACCTCTACTCTCATCTCTCATATCTACCGTCTTGATTGTTTCAAATTCTGTAGATTTAATTTTATTTACAACTGTCTTGCTTCGTGCTCGGAATAAAGTAGAGAAGGCTGCAAAAATCTTGTTTGCATTTTCCTCTATTAGTAAGTTCCCTTTAATTCCGGCTTTATCCATTGACAATCTTATAATCTTCTCCAGTTTATCCCTGGGGGGAAGCTTATCTTTGGAATATACTTCATCATCTCCCAATCCCAAAATACTTGTTTCCCAATCTCGCAATCTAAACTCCCTATAAATCTTATCAATTACATCATCAATACTTCTTGTTCTTAATTTGATATCGTATGAAACTGTTCGTTTTACCCCATTTACAAGATTTTCATACTCTGTGTCATTATGAGATGATAGTATCTGACTTTTCAGCGTAATACCACCATTCCATACTGCACTATAATCTAATGAAGATCTGATAGTATCAATTTCGTTTTCTTCTTCCACTCTCTCATAGGAAAGATTTTTAACTTCAAAATTATACTTATTCCTATCTCCAGTGAATTTGACCGTGCTGACAATTTTCTTTTCTATTTCTAACACTTCATTCACGAGCGAAGTAATATTCTTGCTCCAATTATCATGATTAAACACGGTAACTATTGGTTGTGGATTAGCATATTCCTGAGGTATACGTAAGCCTCTGCCTAAAACCTGAGAAATAAGCAACTTAGAATTAAAAGCCCTGTCTTCCCATGGAACAATTTGAAAAACATTTTTTACATCCCAACCTTCTGTCAGCATTGAAACGGATACTATCCACTCAACTACATTATTCTTATCATCTACATAATCCAACATTGCCACATTGGCCTTATGTGCAGAATCTGATGTTACAATCAAAACTTTCTTTTTTGCTGTCTCCAGATCGCATCCTTCGTGTAAGCACAAAAAATCAACAACATCTTCATATAAGTTTTCAGCACTCTTAATATTCCTTGTAACAAGTATGGTTAAAGGTTTTATTAAAGTGTATTTATGCTTGTTGTCTACATGATTCTTTAATATTTTCTGAAATTTATAATCTCTATTAGCTCCTCCATCGTCTTTTTGAACATAATCTATACTCTTAACCACCCTATCATCTATTGCTTGGCGAAGAGAGTATCTATAAATAACATCATTAAAATACTCGTTTTCGATATATGCTGTTCCTGTGAATCCCAAAATATACTTAAAATTGTACTCCGGATTCAAAAGAAAACTCTTCCATTTTTTTATATTGGATCCATTATTTCCTTTTTCAACTGTCTTATTAAAAATATGATGTGATTCATCATTCAAGACTAAAGTATCCTCGCCTCCATTTTTAAAGCTATCTTTTATTGACGAACCAGTTGCTTCATACACTGCATGAATATTTTCAACACATATATCAAGATTCTTAATGGTTGAATTCGCATTGATAATTCGAGGAATATATAAGTCTGCCCCCTCCGGAAGAACATCTCTCAGATCTTTTCTTGACGCAAGACTCTGAAATTTTTTTACCAAACCTTTCTCAATCGTAACAGAAGGGCATAAAACAAGAACTCGCTTAACAATACCCTCAGCCAACATAATCTGAGCAATAGCATATATTATATAAGACTTACCTGTACCAGTAGCCAAATCTATATTTCCAAACAGTTTGCCTGTTATCTGAAGCTGTTTAAGGTAGTCATCTACAGTCCCATACTTCCTTTGCAATTCAGTATTTCTACCGTAGTTCTCTTTTACCAAATCCTCAATTGAGTTGTACATGCCCGAGGCCAAGTAAATTATTGCATTTCTAATGGCCTCTTTCTGATATTCTCTTACTCCACAAAGAACATCAAGGTATTCTTCCCATCTGTACATATCAATTATAGATTTGTCATAATGTTGGTTAACCTTTAAAAGTAAATCCTTCTGATTAAATTGAGATTTATACTCCATTATGCTTTCTCCTTAGTTAAAGAAATCGTTGCATCATTCCCATAAACATCTGTAAAAACAAACATAATCTTGCTACCAATTTTTCCCGATGGTAAAGTCCATTCAACCTTTTCAATTTTTCCATTTTTTTTCACTACACGGGTATCTTTATCTGACTTTTTTTCACTTTCAATTTCGTCCCAAAATCTGGCATCATCCATCAAGAATTCCTTACCGTTATAATCATAATTAACAAAAATACATGATAATGTCGAAAAATTATCCGTTAATACACCATTTAGAGGATCACTCACAAATTTAGAAACGATCAATTTGGTAACATTAGAGGAGACTTCTAGCTCACATTCAACATCGGGGGTATATATAAATTGAAAACCTTTCATCTCGTCGATTGCATTTATGCTTTCCTTACTTCTAGGCTGTCTAGACTTAGTAAAAGGCGTTTTATGAAGCTCCTCTATCATCTCATATGGCACTTTCAAAAAGTAATATCTAGTATCATCGATTTCCTCATAATCAGCTATGAAATCTATCCTAGTTGCCGGAGCTACAATATAAACTCGGTTTAATCTTTTAGCCCCAAGTGCCTTGTGCAAATTCAAAATATACTGCTCATCAACCCCAGATTCTTTATGCTTGAAATAATCAAAAATCTTTACAGGAAATCCTCTTTTTAAACCATCAAATTCAATCCCTGCGTATTTCTGTGCACTTATCTCAAATTCGAATAACTGCGAAACAAAATCACTGTAATTATTCCATTCAAGATTCAGTGTCTGCTTTAAATCATACATTCCTAATTTACATGTAATAAAAGCCTTTGCTTTTTTTCCATATTTAGAAGGTTTGTCTTTTTTTTCTATAAGTTTTTTCCCCTCTTGAATAAGCAGTATTCGCTTTTGCATGGTTAAATACGACAGTTTTCCTAAATCGCATGTAATCCATCGTCTTCCAAGCTTTTCAGCAACTGCAATTGTTGTTCCAGAGCCTCCAAAGAAATCCATTATTATATCTCCTTCTTTGGAAGATGCTTTTATAATACGTGCTAATAGCTCCTCAGGCTTTTGAGTCGGATATTTCCCAGATATAACTTCCGATGTGTTTCCTTTGGAGACATTTGCTGATATTTCCCACCAGTCTCTGGGGATTCCATTATTAATATTAAACCCCTTGGAAGCATCAGAAGTATCAATTATAGTAGATTCACTTCCCGCAAAATTAGCATTGCTAACAAAACCATTTTCATCAGCATAAGCTGCCCATCTTTTTAATGTACTTTCGCTAGCTGGGAAATCTGATCTATCCGGATCAATTTTATGGCTTGGATTAGCATAAAAATATATTATGTCATGGTCTTTTCCAAACTTTTCTGTAGATGAACGCAAGGAAGTCTTGTAACACCATATAATTTCATTTCTTATATTATTTTTTCCGAATACCTCATCAAGTATAACCTTTACATAATGCCCCATCTTTTGGTCCAAATGAACATAGATTGCACCATCAGGAGCTAAAATTTCCTTAGCCAAAATAAGCCTACGCCTTATAAACTCTAAGAACTGCGCTCCCTTTTTCTTATCACTATATGCTTTAGCCCCTTCTTTAGTTTGAAACTCGTCCTGCGTTGCAAACGGAGGATCTATATATATAAGTTTAACCCTCCCCTTTACCTTGTCTTTGATTAAAGGGTCTTTGTTCTCATTGATAGTTTTAAGAAATTGAAGATTGTCTCCAAAAACTATCATGTTTTTCCAATCCTTGTACTTTGAATAGACATTATCTTGATTAAATACTCTGTCAATCTGCAATGGTACTGGAAAAGTACCATCTTCACCCGCCAAAATATCTTCTTTTCGCATTTTCCCTGCGTATGTTAATTCATATTCTTCTTGCATAGAAGGAAAAAGAAGATATTTGTAATCTTCAGGAATCTGTTCATTATTACTTATTAAGTCAATCAAGTATTGCTTATCAGCTTCATTAATATTCATTATAGTAGCTCCTAACAATTATTGTTTTTGAATGAAATTTATCTGAAAGATATAATATCGTCCACTTTACATTTTAGTACTTTACATATTTTTTCTATGCTCTCTAAACTAACATATTCATTTCTGCGAATTCTGGTCATAATGTTTCCGCTAAATCCAGCAGCTCGTTGTAGTTCAATATCCTTCATTCCTTTTTTTTTCAGCATTTTAAATAGTTTGTCGTATTTTACAGCCATCTTTTTCCTCAAAAAAGCATTAAAAACCTCATATATTATATCACGAAAAAGTGATTTTATCCACTAATATATATGACAACCACGCGTTTTTTGCCACAACAGATCAATGATTCTATATCTGGCTTCAATCATCCAAAGACTATCTCTCTACCTAAAACCGGAAAGATGAGAGAACCAAATATCAGGCCAATCATATATATTGTCACACAAAAGTTCCCCATGCCAAAAGCTTCAATACCAATTATGAAAACAAATATAGCGACAGGGTTAAAAAATCTAAAAAAAGACATTTTTTACAAGAAAAATCCCGATCCACTCGACAGCAAACATGACTGCTATTACCTGAACCACTAGAATAAGGAATGGCAACATCATGATAAAATAGACAGCTTTCACATAAATATTTTCTCTACCGTAATTCCTTCTTCATCAACAGTCTTAGTCTTGAAGCTTGGCATCGATACGAAGGTACCACCTTTCTTGCTTTCTACAATTGAGATATTCCTTACTGCGAAGCAATCTCCAAAAGTTACTGTACAAATTCCTCTTACATTGTTTGAACTTGCTTCAAACTTATTTGCTTTAATGCTTACTTTCATTTCTTTAGTCCCCCTGATATTTTTTCTTGTTCTCATCCTGTCGGCGCTGAGTGTCGTTGTGGCTAGCAGTGCGTTTGTCCGACAAACGCGTTATGCAGCTCTTACAACACAGACTCAGTCCGTGAGTTTCGGGTACGTTTATCACGACCCTCTTTTTCATTTTTGCTTTGATCCTGGCGATACAACATTTCCAAATTGCGCTTTGCGATCAGGTACTCATGAATGTTTTTATTGATTACCACATACTCCGAAAAATCTTTTTTCTTCTCTTCAAAGATGCGGCCATATTCATCGCGGAGCTCTTGAAGATTGAGCTTCTGACCTTTTGACACCGACTTATAGACTTCCTCTGCTGCCTTATAGATGATGAGCTCTGCCTCATGCTCACTGTAAAACTTCTTACTGTAGCCGCTCTTTTTGTAGGCTTCGAACACTTTCCTGTTCATGGAATAATCAATAATGGCCTGCTGCCTCTTTTTGTTCTCGGATAGAAGTGCTTCCTTCTCCTTCATAGAATCCTTAAGTTTTTTGAGCTTCCCACATCTCTCATCGGTAATTTCTTTAAGTTGCTCATAGGACTCGATTTTATGTTCTTGAAGAAAAAGAACTGTCTTAGCCATCTGTTTTGCATTAAAGCGCTTTGCCCAGGTCACATATCCTTTGCCTTTTCCTTCCATGAGCTTCGCTTCAATGTCCTTAATAAACTCCAGCTTCTTATCGGTAAAATGCTCTTTCCTTGAATATCTGCCTTTGCTTTTTCGCTCTTTGAACAGAGTTCTCTTTATGATAGACAGGCCGTTTTCGAAGCATAGGATATCTGAAATTCTTCTAAGCGCAATTCCTGAAAAGTAGAAATTGCGGAATTTCTTTTTCCCATCCATAGAGATTGCATTGAAGATAATGTGGTTATGGATATGAGCTTTATCCGTGTGAGTGCAGACCGTGAATGCATATTTTCCCTTGGTGAACCTCATGGCAAGCTCGTATCCGATCTCATTTGCTTTCTCCGGCGTCACCTCTCCGGGCTTAAAAGATTGCCTGATCTGATACGCAATTATTTCTTTCCTTCTGACATCCCTAACACCATTGTGGTACTGCGATTGAGAAAGCAAAAACTCTTCATCCGCAGTTTCGATATCGCAGCCATAAGTTGATATATACTTTTTCTCCTCGGTCTTAAGATCATTTTCTGTATAATCCATTCGCTCCTTTAAGCTCTCTGCAATGGTTCTGCCCCTAATCTGATGAAGAGCCATAAGCCTCGTTGCTGCCATATTTTTCCCCTTTCAAAAAGACAGGGACAGCTCTTCCGTTTTGGAAAAACTGTCCCTTGATCTATATCTTTTATTTAGTTTTATACTCTTTTTAATACTCTGTGAGCTGATTCTAAGAAAAGCTGGATATTGGCTGACGCGAACAAGCACGCAAACATTACTATCAGTATCGCCGCAAAGAAGATCGCACATGGAATCATCTTAAATATGATTGAAAGAATACAGAAGATACCACACAACCATACAGCAAAGCTGGCGACATAGCATCCGACGTATATAGATGCCTTCGTAATGAGAGTTGCCGCATCGACAGGCAGTAAATTGGCACTTTTTATGCCTTCCTCTTGCTCCTTCTGACTCGATTAATATGTCTTTCAAAGTCACCACTATTGATGAGCTGAGCTATCACAAGCTGCTCGTATGTAGGAACTGTGCAGGAATAAAATCCAAGCCTTTCATCAAATACCTCCGTCAAATGCTTTGGCAACACCATATAGGCAGCACGAAGTGAAGGAGAAATGGTTTGGGAAAATGAATTCATGTATATGACATTGTCTCTGTCAGAAATAGCAAACATAGTTTCCTCAGGCTTGCTTGATATAGAAAATTCTGATTCAAAATCATCCTCAATTATGTAGCGCTCACCTTGTGCGGCCCACCTGATATATTCATATTTTTTAGATGCGGACGCAGTTACCCCTGATGGAAAACTTCTGTAAGGAGAAATATGTAATACCGATGCTGTAGTTGTTAGCAGTGCCGAGCTTGCTATACCATTTTCTTCAAGTGGCAGCATCTGGCAGGTAACCCCTGACATTCTATAGACCTGCTCTATTTTTTTATAGGATGGGGACTCCAGCGCAAAAACTGTGTCCTTGCCAAACAATCCGACGATGAGGTTGTATAAATATTCTGCACCAGAGCCTATGATTATCTGGCTTATATCCACATGTATATTTCTATTTCTAGCCAGATATTTTCTTATAGCTTCTCTGGTTTCTTCGCACCCTTTATTTGCTGGCCTTTCCAGTATGGCCTCGCCATAATCATTCACTACTTTTCTCATAGTTTTCGTTAATACTGAAAAGGGAAATGCATAGGTAGTTCTCTGATAAGTATGGCTTTCATGGCTTAAGATTTTTGCTGTGGATACAAAGCCATCCTCCTTTCGAAAAATCACATAGTATCCGCTTCTCTCCTTGGGTTCAAGATACCCCTCATCGCATAGCAGCTCATAGGCATGCTTTATGGTTATTACACTAACATGCATTTCATCTGCCATTGTTTTTCTGGATGGGATCCTGGTTCCGTATGGATAATCTCCAGAAATTATATTCTTTTTTAATATATCGTAAATACGTATGTATTGGGGCATTTTATTATCGTTTGAGGCTTTATTTGAATTTTGCATATATATTTTTTCTCCAAACTGAGTATTTAATATATGCAATTATAATCTATAATTTTCTCAACAATCAAGGAGGAACAATAAAATGTTGAATAATCGTTATGAATTAAACAAGAATCTCGCACAGATGTTAAAGGGTGGAGTCATCATGGATGTAACTACTCCGGAACAGGCCAAAATTGCCGAAGCTGCTGGTGCCTGCGCTGTAATGGCACTAGAAAGAATCCCTGCTGATATTCGCGCAGCCGGTGGCGTTTCCCGTATGAGTGATCCTAAAATGATAAAAGGTATTCAGGATGCAGTTTCAATTCCTGTAATGGCAAAATGCCGTATCGGACATTTCGCAGAAGCCCAAATTCTTCAGGCTATTGAAATAGATTACATCGATGAATCAGAAGTTTTGTCTCCTGCCGACGATAAATATCACATTGATAAAACAAAATTTGATGTACCATTCGTATGCGGTGCCAAGGATTTAGGTGAGGCCCTTCGCAGAATAAATGAAGGTGCATCAATGATTCGCACAAAAGGTGAACCGGGAACAGGTGACATCGTTCAAGCTGTCAGGCATATGCGCTTAATGCAATCTGAAATCAGACGTATCAGTTCAATGTCAAAGGATGAGCTTTTCAATACTGCAAAAGAATTGGCAGTCCCTTACGAGCTTGTTCAATACGTTCATGAAAATGGCAAACTTCCTGTTGTAAATTTTGCAGCCGGTGGCGTAGCTACTCCTGCAGATGCAGCACTTATGATGCAGCTTGGTGCCGAAGGAGTCTTTGTAGGCTCTGGTATTTTCAAATCAGGAGATCCTGCAAAACGAGCAGCCGCAATTGTTAAAGCAGTCACCAATTTTACAGATGCAAAAATGCTTGCAGAACTATCAGAAGATTTAGGTGAAGCAATGGTGGGAATTAACGAACAGGAAATTGATTTGCTTATGGCTGAAAGGGGTAAATAAGATGAACATCGCTGTACTTGCTCTACAGGGAGCCTTTATAGAACACGAAAAAATACTTTCAAAGCTTGGTGTGTCCACTATAGAAATCCGACAACAAAAAGATTTGGAAAAAGATTTTGATGGCTTAATTATTCCCGGCGGAGAAAGTACCGTGCAGGGAAAGCTCCTTAAGGAACTAGGACTTTTTGAGCCATTAAAGAAAATGATTGAAAACGGACTACCTGTATTTGGCACCTGCGCAGGATTGCTACTTTTAGCAGATAAAATAAATAATGATGACCGCAGTTACTTACAGACTATGGATATCGTAGCTGAAAGAAATGCCTATGGCAGACAGCTTGGAAGCTTTTACACTGAGGCTGATTTTGAGAGAATTGGTACTGTTCCTATGACATTTATCAGAGCTCCTTACATCAAAGCAGTTTCAGAAAAAGCAAGACCACTTGCTACAGTTGATGGTCACATAGTTGCCGCAAGACAAGGAAATCAACTAGTAACTGCATTTCATCCTGAGCTTAATGACTCTCTACATATTCATAAATATTTTTGTGATATGGTTGCCAACCAATAACTACTTTGCCACCCAAGAATAACAAAAGCCATCGTCCAGGCTCACTACAGCACTATAACAGTGAAGTGTGAACCTGGCAATGGCAGTAAATTTATAGTTATATTGCCTATAGATTGATTTACATTTTTTATCTCATTACTTATCAAAAACCTCTGATTCGTAAAAGAAGTTCATAGCCTCGTCATATTCTACGTTCTGATCTTTCGAGATCATTTCAACAATATCCTGAATAGCATACTCTATTAGTTGCTTTTTCTCATTCATGCTTTACCACTTACACCTCCGTCTTTGAAATAACAATTTGCACCCTCAAACATCTCCATTATTTTTCTTACTTGCTTCGCGCTCTCGTCCAACCCGATCACAGATTTCAACAATTCTTTCTGCTGCCTCCTTGGCAATATCATCTACGGATCTTCCCTCCATATCTACAGGTAAAACAAATAAATTATCGCTCACTCGGATATTCTCTCCCATTTAATAAATTCCTCTTACCACTTGATTTTTCCTTCTGTGCTTTTTATATTTCCTTAGTCTCCACAAAAAAATTCTTCAGCAGTCTTTCCCGGATAAAATTCCCGTTCCTCCTCTCTGTCAGAATCACGTAGCTTATTAAAATGCTCGTTCATGGCTTTGAAAACTTTCCTAACAAGTGATTTTTTCCCATGCTTTAACAACCCTTTTATCAAATCAGTATATTCGGAATAAACCGTCAGTTCCTCTCCCCCACTATATATCAGATCTATGTGTGTATCCTTGAACAAATGATTCTCCACAATATAACTGTATCTAATGTCTACAACGTTTATAGTGTCAATCCAACGATTAATTCCACGCGTTGTTATATGAGTATATACATCAATTGGTGGTTGCTGCTTGTAGGCATCATAATATTCGGAAATCCTATACCCCGGTTCATCATATTCGTCATCAGACTCATAATAATATAAACTCCCCTTATAATTCGGAGCCCCAACATAGGCATGAATTCCTTTCTTTCCCTCCCAAATAAGGCCAAAGAAATCCGTCCATTCAACAGACCTTAATCCAAACTGGGCTGCATCACGCTCGATAGAATAAAAATCCGGAAGCAGATCATTGTTTTGATATATCTCTTTACTTCTTCGCGCCCGAGTTGCAATATATAATTCATTTTGCTCGTTACTATTTTTCAATCTCCATTGCCAACGCTCCGGGTAATATTTTATATAGTCGTCAACATATTCCCTAATACTCCTGTCACATTGCATCTTAATTTCTCCTACTTTTTCTTAATCTATATTTCGTACCAGTATTTATCTTTTCCCCACGAACAGCCATTATTACTGAATAGATATTTCTATAACCATAGTATTCCATCACAATGCTGTTGTCAGTTAACTCGTGGTTGATAACGCATCAAAAAGGACCTCCCCGCCTTTCCGGATAGATCCTCAGTATAAGTCCCTTGCTTCTTCATATTTTTTAGTTGTAGTATCTACGATATAAAGCTTTTGATTTCCGTACGCATCTCCATTTGAATATGTCGAAAAAAGATCCAACGTCAACACACCTCCTAAATCAAGAGGTTCTTCTACAGGAGTATGTCCTACTACCTGATAAAAGAGATTGTCTCGGAACATCCTGTAGAAATCCGCCTGAGGTCTCGCCCAGATTGGAGAATTGTCCCTCCACAATTCTTCTTTCCCCATACGATTTATTCTCGCAAGAATATCATCAATCTCCTTCACGTGGTAACCACATGAATAAAACACAAAATTTTCAGTAAGCCCGGCGTGGCTAAAGAGCACATCATCTATCCTATGCACAAATCTGTATCTGTCTTCTATGACATTCTCCAACTTAGTAATACCTTCAATGGCTGTTATTCTGGCTTGAACCGAGTATCCGGATTCCATCTCATCCCATAGATAGGATACATCATGATTACCATAACACCACAAAGACCCCACATGCTTTTTTCCAAATTCTGCAGCTCTGTCCAAAGTTTGTCTATATGCGTCTAAATCATTTCCTTTTCCCCAGTCATCCACCAAATCTCCAAGAATGACGATATCATCATAACTACCCTCATCTATTCTATCTGCCATGTCAAAAATCCATGGCTTTAAATGCACGTCCGGAATTACAAGTACCCTACTCACTTCAATATCTCCGATTATTAAACTCTATCTTACCTCTATCAAAACGTTCCATGTTCTAACAGCTATCGGAACTAACAGCTCATCAACACTTACACCCAAAAGACCGCTGAGAACATACAGGTTTTCAAGCACAAAAAAAGTCCCTTTATGCCTCCACTTGTTTACTGCCTGTGGCGTTATTCCCAACTTCTCGGCAATGACTTTGTCCTTTAAGCCCTTTGCTTTTATCAATTCGCACACTCTTTTCTTTGTAGCATCCAAATCCAGTCCCTTTGCCCTGTCAGGTTCTTCCCAGCTCACAATGTAATCCAATTGTCTCAATGTGTGCCTAGCTCTAATTTTTTCAATAACTTCGATTATTATGCTATATCCATCATTCATCAAAAAATGTCCCTTTTACACTAATCTTCACTACTATTTTAACCTCAAAAAAATTCTCTGACTATAAACTCGTGGTTGATAAATTGGGTTGCTAAAATCCACACTTTCATTCCCCCAATGGTTCTTCAACTTTTTTGTATTCCACGATGTCGCTGAGATTCTGTGCCTTAGGTATATTATTCATAAGAATCACCTTCTCTTTATTCTCATCTATAATCCCCCGACACTTCTGCAAAATCCCTATCCCCATTAATATAATCTGCATACGCCGTCTCAGCGTCTTTCCCATGGAACACTTTGCAGAGCCCGCACATATCGCAGTCTGCAATGCAAGGGAATCTCTCTTTTATATATGCTCTTCGTTCTTCAACCGTAGAGTCTTTTATCTCCGGTGCATTTCCCATAATTCAAAAATCCTCTCAATGAATCTGCCTGTCCTGGCGATACTTCTCCATATACTCCATGTTTATCTCACGAATTTCTTTCTTTCCATCAATATAGTCCTGATAAATGTCCCACGGACTTCCGCCACCAAGCCAGCAAGATGAACAGTTTTCGCAGCCTCCGCCACAATCGAGGGAATTCTTTACTATCTGTTCCCTCTCTTCTTTTGTTGTGTCCTTGATCAGAATAGATTTTCTTTCCATCAGCACCTTCCTTTTAACATCATCAGAAATACAGCCAACAATAAACCGCCGGATATCCATATCGTCTTTATCCCGAGCGTCGCTGAGATCACTCCGCCGAATCCGGCTCCAATGGCAAAAACAAGGATAATACCAAAGAAATGAAGCGACTTAAACAGCATAGCTTTATCTTTCGTCCTCATATACTGCGAAAAGCTTTCCGTACCGCTTCTTAAGTTCCCTATGCACATCGTACTCGCATAGCCGAACCCATGAACTTTTCTAAATGTCTGCACCTGCATAGCACAGGAAAAAGAGACAATCATATTCGCTATCATGTTCAACTTCGCCGGAAGAAATCCGACAGCAAAAAGAGCTATCATCTCAATTATGATAATGATCTGTCTCCAATGAAGCTTCTCTGCGTTCTTGTATCTGTTTTCTATCCTCTCTGCCACAAATATCCCAAGGGCAAATGAAAGAAGCGGGCACATATATTGAAATCCCTGCATATAATTACTCTGCATGAAGTTTTGACTCATCAAAACAACATTACCGGTCTGGGCATTTGCAAAAACCCTCTCTCTTACATTATATGTATACGCATCCTGCAATCCCCCTGAAAAAGATAACAGCGCACTTAGTCGAAAACTTTCCGATGTTTGCATATTTCTCCTCTTTCTCTATTCCAGAACAAGCTCTTCTCCCGGTTTAAGTATTATCTTCCCGGGTGCATCAAAGCTCTCAGCAACACTCATGTCAAAACCGCTTTTATCTTTTGCCGGCTCCATGTGGTAAGGTATTGTATGCTTAGCACCTATAGCCTTTGCGCACTCCGAAGCTTCAGAAACATCCATATTATAGACTCCGTCGCAGCATAAAAAAGCATAATCAAGTTCCTTTTCTTTAAATCCTGCCATAGAAGGTGTCGTTGATGTATCGCCGGAAAAATATACCTTCACGCCATCTGAAAATGTAAGTATAAACCCGACGCATTCCGAAACATCGTGATTCTTGTTATATCCGGCTTCCACCGTCTCAATGGATACAAAGCCAAGACCATAAGTCTGATACTCACCATCTTTGAGAGCATCCGACCATTTAATGACAGTGCAACCTTCATTCTTACCGGCAATCAGATTTTCCTTCGTATGATCGTAATGTCCATGTGTCATGAGTATAAGGTCTGCCGGAGGGTCATAGCCCTCCCCCATAAACGGATCTATATAGATTACTTTTCCTTCACTCGCAAGAAGTCAAAGGAAGAAGTCAAAGGGACGGTTCTTTTGTCACCATCCATCCTCATATGCTCTATAATTAAAAGCACCGCAACACAGCGAATTTCCCCGCCACTTTACAATCAACCATCTTTCCGATAATATCTTTTGATTACTTGCCTCCCAAGTAGCTGACCATGTCAGGAGCGATTTGCAATCATTTACTCGCTTCAGTTTTTGGGAAACAATCCTCTTTTTCTTTACCATCTCCAAAACATAGCGCCGTTACATGTGACCAAATTAGCGAAAAAAGTGTTGAAATTACACTTCAAGTATTGCCATTCATTTGAAGGAATTCTTTGTAATAGTCCGGAATCTTACATCCGGTTTCTTTTTCGAATTTTTCTATTTCCCCAGGATCTGCCGAAGCATTCCATTTAAAGTTATATTCAACTTCGCATAAAGCATCTTTTATTAACACTTTCCCTACTGCATTTTCAGTAAGTTCTTTCAAAACATTCATTTTTTAAAATGGCCATCTATTATCAGATGCCGCATGCTCCTATTTTTCTATTACTTTTTATTCATGTCCGCTTCCACATCGGCAAGTACATTTCAATTTATCGTCAAAAAATAACCCATATCATCTAGTATGTTTTGAAAATAAGTTCTCGAAACGCACTTATTCCCGGCATACTGCTGCATGAAACTACTAAAGCGCACGTAATCTTTAATATATACTTCACTTATTAAAAACTTGGAATTTCCATAATACA
>JAEEGJ010018586.1_pt1 | contig 15488 bp, 20 predicted proteins | sample 8958761 | NCBI WGS metagenome assembly JAEEGJ01 (sample SAMN16246546, study PRJNA631951) | gut metagenome | biome: gut microbiome; feature: rumen; material: RS-attached | host: Bos | place: Iran: Karaj | collected 2018-10 | reverse complement strand
GTTTGAAGGTGGCTTCGTCCCTGCTGCTGTCCCTGGACCAGCGGGATATGGGGACCATGCTCCTGGCCCTGGGGGAGATGCTCACCGTCTTCGGCGCCCTGATCCTGGCCGCCGGGGCCATGGTGGGCGTCACCGCAGGCGGGGCGACGGGCTGCTTAGGAGGGGGCCTATGAGCGAGGGAATGATGTCGCTTTGCGTATGCGGCGCCGCCACCGGTCTGTTGCTGACGCTGTTCCCCTCCGGGAGCGCAGGCGCGGCGGGGCGGCGGGCCGTGTCGGTCTGTTATCTGTTGGAAGCCATGCGCCTCTTATGGCTGGCGCTGAAGGGGGGATGAGCCATGGAGGCAGCGCGGATCAAAAAGGCGCTGGACCGGCTGCGGAGCCGGAAGCACTTTTCCTGGGCCGTGTATGGAGCCTTGCTCCTGCTGGCGATCTTTTTCTACGGCCTGGGCGAAGGCTGGTTCCGGGCCGCGCCGCGGGACGGGCCGACGGCGCCGGAGGCGACGCTGGAGGAACGGCTGGAGGACATCCTGAGCCGGATGCGCGGCGCGGGCAAGGTCCGGGTCCTCATCACCTACGCCACGGCGGGGGAGCGGGTGGCCGCCACCGTCAGCACCCTGGACGAGAGCGTGTCCGAGACCTCCGGCGTCAACACCGCCACCCGGTCAGAGCAGTCCCGGGAGATGAAGCAGCCTGCCACCGTTTCCACCGAGAGTGGGCAGAGCCCCATCATCCTGGTGGAGCGGGAGCCGGAGATCCGGGGCGTCATCGTGGTGGCGGAGGGGGCGGCGGACCCGGCCGTGCGGCTGAGCCTTCAGCGGGCGGTGCAGGCGGTGACGGGGGTGCCCCTTTCCTGCATCGAGGTGTTTGAAATGAACTATCCCTCATAGGATAGACCATGAAACCCATATCCCCAGATCTGACAATATTCGATAAGGAGGAAAAAACATGAGACCATCCATCCAAAACATGAGGAAACTGCTGAACCGACGCACCATGACGCTCTTTGCGGTGTGCCTGCTGCTGCTTGCCGCGGTGGCCGCCAACGTCATCATGAACCGGAACGAGGAGAAGGCGGCCAAGGCCGCCACGGCAGCGGTCAGCGTGCCTGCGCCGGGGGCCCAGGGGAGCTTCTTCGACATGTACCGCAGCGAACGGGACAGCGTCAGGACCCAGGAGCTGGCGTATCTCGACGCCATAGTGGCCCAGGGCGGGGACGAAGCCACCCTGTCCGAGGCCCAGAAGCAGAAGATGACCCTGGTGGACTGCATGGAGTCGGAGCTGAACACGGAGAACCTGATCCGGGCCAAGGGCTTCGAGGAGGTCATCGTGTCCATGCACAACGGGTCCGTCAACGTGATCGTGGACGCCGACGCCCTGACCGACGAGCAGGTGGCCCAGATACTGGACATCGTCCTGCGGCAGACCGGCGAAACGGCGGAAAATATCAAGGTGTCAACCGCACAATAACGGGTTGCCTTTTTCCACAGAAGTTGGTATACTGTTACCGTATCAATGTGTCCAAAAACCAGAAGGAGGTCAACACAATGAACGAAGTCGATACCAACATTGAGAACATCCAGGGCGGAAAGATCGTATTTGCCGAGGACGTGGTGGCGACCATCGCCTTCCTGGCAGCCAGCGAGGTGGAGGGCGTCCATGCCATGATCGGCACCACCATGGAAGGCCTCTCTGAGAAGCTGGGCAAGAAGAATTACACCAAGGGCGTGAAGGTCGAGGTGGGCACCGAGGAGTGCGCCTGCGACATCACCATCGTGGTCAAGTACGGCTATCGTATTCAGGAAGTTGCCCAGAAGGTGCAGCAGGAGATCAAGAACGCCATCGAGACCATGACCGGCCTCAAGGTGGTGGAAGTCAACGTGAACGTGAACGGCATCTACTTCGAGCCGGAGAAGAAGGAAGAGCCGGCCCCCGCGCCCGAGCCCGAACCCGTGGCGGAGGAGCCCGAAGCGCCCGCGCCGCGCGTGAAGTGATTCAGCAAAAACGATCCTGGCCGGAGCCCGCCTCGGGGCGGGCTCTTGCCGGTGGGAAGGGGAGAATACTATGAAGCTGTTTGACCGGTTGCTCCTTTGGGTGCTCTCTGTGCTGGCCGTTTTGCTGGGCTTGCTGCTCATCATCCTGGTCCTGTTCCCGTCCCTCGCCTGGCTCCAGGTGAGCGCAGTGCGGGTGACCGTGGGCGTGCTGGCCCTCGTCAGCATCCTGGCGGCGGTGGGGCTCCATCTGCGCCGTGCGGCCCGCAAGCGCCAGGAGGCGGCCCTGGTCAACGAGGGCGAGAACGGCAGCGCCTACGTGAATCTGAACGTGATCAGCGATATGGCCAAAAAGATCGCCCAGGACTGCGACGGCGTCCGTGCCTGCAAGAGCGCGGTGAAGAACAACGGCGGCGGCGTGGACCTGGAGCTGGAGATGGCGCTGAACCCCGGTGTGGCCGTGGCTCCGCTGGCGGCCATGCTGCAGGAGCGGCTGAAGAACCGCATCTTCGAGATGACGGGCATCCGCGTTGGCAAGGTGGGCATCCTGGTGGAGGCCGCCTCGGAGGCGAAGGAGACCAAGCCCGCCCCCGTGGAACAGCTTCCCAGTCGGGTGAAGTAAAGGACAGGCTATGAAAGAGTGGATCAAAACGTTTTACAGTGAGCACAAGTGGCTCTCCATCATGGTGGCCTCCGCCCTGGTGCTGGGGATCCTTTTCCTCTGCATCGGCTTCTGGCGCACGCTCCTTCTGGCGGCCCTGGTCGCCCTGGGCGTGCTGGTGGGCACCCTGCTGGATAAAGGCGGCTGGGCGGCGGTGAAGGACTTCTTCGCCAGCATTTTTCAGAAGAAGTGAGGGCGGATATGGATCCTCGTTCCTTGGCGCGCGAGATCGCGATGAAGATGCTCTACGCTGCCTCTTTGGGCGGCGGCGAGACCATGGATGAAGTTTTGGAGCAGTCGGAGCAGGCGGACACCCTCTCCGGCAGCGACAAGACCTTTTTGGAGAACCTGGTGGCCGGCGTCACCGACCGTCAGGAGGAGCTGGACGCCGTCATCGGCAAGTATGCCCAGGGCTGGGCGCTGAACCGGCTGGGCAAGGTGGATTTGACCATCCTGCGCATGGCCGTCTACGAGCTCATGTGCATGCCCGAGATCCCCGTGGGCGCCACCATCAACGAGGCGGTGGAGCTGGCCAAGAGGTACGCTGAGGACAAGTCCTCCGGCTTCATCAACGGCATCTTGGGCAGCGCTGCCCGGGAGCTTCGCAGCGAATGAAGGGGGCAGTGCTGGGCGTAGATACCAGCTGCTACACGACCTCGGTCGCCTGCTTCGGCCGATCCGGCGTCCTGTACGACGGGAGGACCCTCCTCCCGGTCCATAAGGGCGACAGGGGGTTGAGGCAGTCCGAGGGCGTTTTTTTGCATACCCGGCAGCTGCCGCCCCTGGTGGAGGCAGCTTTTTCCGCCGTGTCGCCGGAGGATATCGCGGCCGTGGCCTGCAGCCGGTCCCCCGTGGCGCGGGAGGATTCCTACATGCCCGTGTTTTTGACCGGCATGGGCGTGGCCCGGGCCCTGGCGGCGTCCCTTCGGGTGCCGCTGCTTCCCCTGGACCATCAGAGCGGCCATATCCGGGCCGCCCTGATCGGGAACGAGGCGTTGATGGCCAAGCTCTTCTATGCCGTCCATCTTTCCGGCGGCACCACGGACCTGCTGGCCGTGGAGGCCAGGGAACCCGGCGCCTTCTCCATCGAGCCTCTGGGCTGCTCCGAGGACTTGCACGCGGGCCAGCTGGTGGACCGGGTGGGCGTGCTCCTGGGCTGCGGCTTTCCCGCGGGGAAGGAGATGGAAGCCCTGGCCCGTCAGGCGACAAACAGGGATATGCGCATCCCCGCCTCCGTGCGAGAGCTGACCTGCTCCCTGTCCGGGGCGGAGACGGCGGCCCAGCGGGCGCTGCACCAAGGCGCAGAGCCTTCGGAGGTAGCCTTCGGCATCTACGATTTGTTGGCCAGGACCCTGACCAAGCTGCTGACCAACGCGGCGCGGCAGCGGGGGGAGCGCCCCGTGCTCCTGTGCGGCGGGGTGGCCTCCAGCCAGCTCCTCCGGGAGCTGCTGCGGGAGCGGTGTGAGCTGCCCCTGTTCTTCGGCGAGAGCCGCTTCAGCAGCGACAACGCCGTGGGCGTGGCGGCCCTGGGGTACGATCGGGAGGTGGCCCTATGACGGAGCTGAAGCCGGTCTTCACCGTGTCCGAACTGAACGAATACGTGGATCTGATGCTCTCCCGGGACCCCTTCATGGGCGAGCTCACGGTGACGGGGGAGATCAGCGCCTTCAAGCGCCACACCTCCGGCCACCTGTACTTCACCCTGAAGGACGACGCGGCCTCCGTCCGGTGCGTCATGTTCCGGCCCAACGCCCTGCGGCTCAGCTTCTTCCCCAAGGACGGCATGTCCGTCCGCATCGAGGGACGGGCGGGCCTGTACGGGCGGGACGGCTCCTTCCAGGTCTATGCCGAGCGCATGGAGAAGACCGGGGACGGGGCGTTGTATCAAAAGTTTATCGCCCTGCGGGAGGAGCTCAAGGGGCGGGGATGGTTCGACGAGAGTTTGAAAAAGCCCATCCCCTTCCTGCCCCGGGCGGTGGGGGTGGTGACCTCCGGCACCGGCGCGGCCATCGAGGACATCCGCAACGTGATCGCCCGCCGGTTCCCCAACATGCCCATTCGGCTGTACCCGGTGGCGGTCCAGGGGGAGAAGGCGGCGGGGGAGATCGCCGCGGCCATCCGCCAGGCGGACCGGGAGCGTCGCTGCGACGTGCTGATCGTGGGCCGGGGCGGCGGCTCTTTGGAGGACCTATGGGCCTTCAACGAGGAGATCGTGGTGGCGGCGGTACACGACTGCACCCTGCCGGTGATATCCGCCGTGGGCCACGAGATAGATTTTTCATTGACGGATTTTGCGGCGGACCTGCGTGCCCCCACGCCCTCCGCGGCGGCGGAGCTGGCGGTGCCGGAGCTGGGCAAGCTGAAGGACGGCCTGGCCCAAAGCCGGGACAGGCTCTGCTCGGCCCTCCGGCACGGCGTGGAGCGCAAACGGGATCGGCTGGAGCTGCTCATCCGGCGGCGGGGCGCTCTGCTGACGGAACAGCGCGTGATGCAGGAGCAGCAGCGGCTGGATACCTGCCGGGACGCCCTGGAGGAGGGGATCGAGGGACGGCTCCAGAGGCAGCGGGACGCCCTCGCCACCGTCGGGGCCCGGCTCAAGGCGGCGGACCCCCTGGGGGCGCTGGATCGGGGCTTCGCCCTGGTGTATGATGCAAAGAACGACCTCGTTCGCAGGGCGGACGATGCGGCCGTGGGGGAGGGCCTCACCCTTCGGTTCCGGGACGGCCGCGTCCAGGCCCATGTGACGGGAAAGGATATGACATGAAGAAGAACGAGAAGACCTTTGAGGAAAAGATGGCCGAATTGGAGGAGCTGATCGGAAAGCTGGAAAGCGGCACCGTGCCCCTGGAGGAGATGGTCGCCCTGCACGAGCGGGGCATGGCCCTCTACGAAAGCTGCGCTCAGGAGCTGGCCGCCTTCGAAAAGCGGCTCAAGGGCACGGAGATGGGGTCATGAAGGACTATCTGCCCATCATCGAGGCAGCCCTGGACCGGTACAGCGCCGCCTTCGACCTGCCGCCCCTGTTCCTCACCTCCATGCGCTACAGCCTCCTGTCCGGGGGCAAGCGCATCCGGGCCTGCCTGTGTTTGGCCTGCTGCGAGCTGGTGGGCGGCACGGTGGAGGACGCCCTGCCCTTTGCGGCGGCCCTCGAGATGATCCACGCCTATTCCCTGATCCATGACGATCTGCCCGCCATGGACGACGACGACATGCGCCGGGGCAAGCCCAGCTGCCACAAGGCTTTCGGCGAGGGGAACGCCATCCTGGCCGGGGACGGGCTCCTCACCATGGCCATGCGGCTCCTGTCGGACGTGCCGGGCCAGGAGGCGGCGAAAAGAGCCGTCTTCCAGGGGGCGTTGGACATGGCGGCGGGCCAGAGCCTGGATCTGAACGTCAGCGCCAGGGACCTTGCCTCCCTGCAGCGCATCCACGATCTGAAGACCGGGGCCCTCTTTCGGGCGGCCTGCCTGTCCGGGGCCTATCGGGGCGGCTGCGATGGAGCGACAGCGGAGGATATCCGCGCCTTTGCGGACAAGCTGGGGCTCCTGTTCCAAATGACCGACGACCTTTTGGATATAGACAAGGACCAGGCGGAGGGGAAGCTCACCTACGTGACCCTCCTCGGCGTGGATGAGACGAAGCGGGAGATCGACGCTTTGGCGTCGGACATCCGCAAGCTGTTGAACGGGTACAGCGGAGAAGCGGCGGCGTATCTCTGCGATTTAGCCAACCGGATCGCCGTCAGGACAGTATGAAGGAATATCCGATCTTACGACAACTGAACGGACCCAAGGACCTGCAGGCCTTGCCCGAGGACAAGCTCCCCGCCCTGGCGGAGGAGATACGGGGCTATATGGTGGACTGCGTCTCCAAGAACGGCGGACACCTGGCCGCCAGCCTGGGGGCGGTGGACCTGATCATCGCCCTGCACCGGGTGTACACCGACGAGGGCGACCGGCTCCTGTTCGACGTGGGCCATCAGGCCTACGCCCATAAGATCTTGACCGGGCGGCGGGACGCTTTCACCACCCTGCGCCAGGAGGGGGGCCTTTCCGGCTTTCCCAAGCGGGAGGAGAGCCCCTACGACGCCTTCAACACCGGCCATGCCAGCACCTCCATCTCGGCGGCCCTGGGCATGGCGCGGGCTAAGCAACTGCTGCACCAGCCCGGCCATGTGGCGGCCGTCATCGGCGACGGCGCCCTGACCGGCGGCCTCGCCTACGAAGCGCTGGATGACGGGGGCGACAGCAAGCTGCCCCTGGTAGTGGTGCTCAACGACAACGAGATGTCCATCTCCCGGAACGTGGGCGCCATGAGCCGGAGCCTGTCCCGCCTCAGGGCCAGCAGCGGATACAACCGCTTGAAGCGGTTCGTGGTCCGGGTGCTGGAACGGGGCATGGTGGGCCGCCGGATGTCCAAGAACATAGAGGGCTTCAAGAACCGGATCAAGCGGTTCGTGCTTCAGAACACCTTCTTCGAGGAGATGGGGTTCACCTATCTCGGGCCCATCAGCGGCCACGACATCCCCCAGATGATCGATCTCTTGGGGGAGGCCCGGGCCCTGGAGCGGCCGGTGGTGGTCCACGTGATCACCCAAAAGGGCAAGGGCTACAGCCCTTCGGAGCAGAACCCTGAGAAATTTCACGGCGTCGCGCCCTTCTCCCCGGAGACGGGAGCCGTGGCTTCTTCCGGGACCGTTTCCTGTTCCGAGACCTTCGGCAAGACCCTGTTGGAGCTGGCTCGGGAGGACGGGCGCATCGTGGCCATCACCGCCGCCATGCGGGACGGCACGGGCCTGCGTCCCTTCTTCGAGACCTTCCCCGATCGGGCCTTCGACGTGGGCATCGCGGAGGAACACGCCCTCACCATGGCCGCCGGTATGGCGGCGGAGGGCCTTCGGCCGGTGGCGGCCATCTACTCCTCCTTCCTGCAGCGGGCTGTGGATCAGCTCTATCACGATATCTGCCTGCAGAAGCTCCCGGTGGTCATCGGCGTGGACCGGGCGGGCCTGGTGGGCCAGGATGGGGAGACCCATCAGGGCATCTACGATCCGGCCATGCTCTGCGCCATCCCCAATCTGTCCGTCTACGAGCCCGCCACGCTGAGCGAGCTAAGGGCCATGATCCGGCTGGCGGTTTCCCGGGGCGAGCCCGCGGCCATCCGCTACTGCCGGGGCACCCTGCCCGAGGGCCAGGGGGAGGCCCCCGTGGCCTACGGCAAATGGGCCACCCTGCGGCCCGTGTCGGACGTGGTCATCCTGGCCGCCGGCCCCCTGGTCCAGATCGCCCGCCAGGTGGCGGAGCAGCTGGACTGCGGCCTGGTGGAAGCCCGGTTCTATAAGCCGTTAGATTATGAACTGCTGGACGAGCTGCGGCAAAAGGGCTGCAAGCTGGTGGTCGCCGAGGAGAACGTGGCGGCGTTGAGCCTGTATGTGGCGGCCTATTGTCCCGAGCTGACGGTGCGGCCCCTGTGCCTGCCCGACGGGCCCATGGCCCAGGCTACCGTGGCCCGGCAGCGCACCCTGGGCGGCATCGACGAGGCGGCCATGATGCAGGCCGTTCAGGAGCTGAGGGGATCGAATGGATAAGAAACGGTTGGACGTGCATATGGTGGAGGCGGGCCTTGCCCCCTCCCGGGAAAAAGCCCGAGCTATGATCATGGCCGGGGAGGTCTTCGTCAACGGCCGAAAGGCGGAGAAGGCGGGGGAGGAGGTGCGCCCCGAGGACGCCGTCACCCTCCACGAGGACCCCGTCCCCTTCGTGAGCCGGGGCGGCCTGAAGCTGGACAAGGCCCTGAAGGTGTTCCCCCTGTCCCTGCAGGACAAGGTATGTTTGGACGTAGGCGCGTCCACCGGCGGGTTCACGGACTGCATGCTCCAGAACGGGGCCAGCCGCGTCTGCGCCCTGGACGTGGGCTACGGCCAGCTGGCCTGGCAGCTTCGCAACGACCCCCGGGTCACGGTCATGGAGCGGCGCAACGCCCGCTTCATGGAGCCCGGCTGGTTCGATGGCCCCTTCGACTTTGCGTCCATCGACGTGTCCTTCATCTCCCTGAAGCTGATCCTGCCGCCCCTCAAAGCGTGCCTGAAGCCGGAAGGCCAGGTGGTGGCCCTCATCAAGCCTCAGTTCGAGGCGGGCCGGGGCCAGGTGGGCAAGAACGGCGTGGTCCGGGAAGCGTCTATTCATCGGGATGTATGTATAAACATAATCCGGTATGCCGAGGAGGCGGGATACCGGGTGGAGGACCTTTCCTTCTCACCCATCACCGGCCCCAAAGGAAACATAGAATTTCTGCTGTTTTTGCGGAACGAAGGCGACACGAGCCCGGCGGGATCGACGGATTTCGAGGAAAAAGTGGCTCAAGTCGTCTCGGACAGTCATAAATTTCACATAAATTGTTAAAAAATTATTCATATTTGTATTGAAATTTCGGAAACTATACTGTATAATACATCTGCAGTATTCATCCGAGGATAAAGCTTTGTACCTGTTCTTTGCGGCGAATCCTAAAAAACCGGCCACATTCGACGCCCGCAAGCGCCTGATGGATGCAGCGGCAGGCTATGGTTTTTTATGCGTTGAGCTGGAAGAGCGGGCGCCTGAACCGGGGGAGGACGGCGTCGTCATCGCCATCGGCGGCGACGGTTCCATCATCCGGCAGGTGCCGGTGGCCATGACCGCCCATATGCCGATCCTGGGCGTCCACTTCGGCCGGGTAGGGTTTTTGACGGAGCTGACGGAGGAAGGCTTCATCGCCGCTCTGCCGCGGCTCAAAGCCGGGGACTACCGGCTGGAGCAGCGCAACATGCTGGACTGCCAGGTCAGCACGGGTCGGGTCTATCGGTGCCTGAACGACGCGGTGCTCTACAAGCTCTCCTTCTCCGGCGTCACGGACATCGACGTCAGGATCGACGGCAGGAGCGCCTGGACGGTATCGGCGGACGGCGTCATGGTATCGACGCCCACCGGGTCCACGGGCTACAACCTTTCGGCGGGGGGACCCATCGTGCCGGAGGGGCTGGACGCCATGGTCATCACGCCCATCTGTCCCCATAAGCTGCACGTGCGGCCCATCGTGGTCCGCAGCGACAGCCAGGTGGAGCTGGTGGAGCACGACGAGGGCATGGCGGCCATGGACGGCCAGCGGGTCTGCCGGGTGTCCAAGGGCGAGTCCCTCAGGATCACCGGGTCCCGGGAGAGGGTATCCTTTATCCGATTTGAACAGATGGATCTTTACAGTCGCATCCAGGATCGACTGACGTAATTTTCTAACGAACGAGGCGGAAACTATGAAGACGAAACGACATGCCATGATCATCAAGATCATCGCTTCTCAGGACGTGGAGACCCAGGAGGAGCTGGCTCGGCTCCTGGGCGAACAGGGGTTCCAGGTCACCCAGGCCACCGTTTCCCGGGATATCAAGGAATTGAGGCTCATCAAGGTTTTGACCAGCGAGGGCCATTATAAGTATGCCACCGTGGAGAAGGCCGAGTCTGATCTGCAGGAGCGGTTCATCCGCCTGTTCTCCAACTGCGTGGTGTCCATCACCAACGCGGGGAACCTGATCGTCATCAAGACCATCTCGGGCAGCGCCTCCGTGGCCGGTGAGGCCATCGACTCCCTGAAGTGGCCGGAGATCGCCGGGTCCATCGCCGGGGACAACACCATCTTCGTGGCGGTGCGGGAAGGCAAGAACACCGCCGAGATCATCAAGCGGTTCCAGAAGATGATGAAATAAAGGAGCAAAGACCGTGCTCAGGCACCTGACCATATCCAATATCGCATTGATCGATAAGCTCTCCCTGGACTTCGAGGAGGGCTTTTCTGCACTGACGGGCGAGACCGGCGCCGGCAAATCCATCCTCATCGAGGCGGTGGGGCTGGCTCTCGGCGAGCGAGCCTATCGGGAGAGCATCCGCACCGGCGCCCAGAAGGGGGCGGTGGAAGCCCTGTTCACCGTGAAGGAGGGTACGCCCGCCGCGGAATACCTGCTGGATCAGGAGCTGTACGACGGGGAGGAAGTGGTCCTCTACCGGGAGTTGTACGCCAGCGGCAAGAGCGTCTGCCGGATCAACGGCACCCTGGTCAGCGCGGCGGAGCTGAAAACCGTGGGGGACATGCTGGTGGATATGCACGGCCAGCACGCCCACCAGTCCCTGCTGAACGAGAAGACCCACCTTGGCCTGCTGGACGCTTTCGCCAGCAGCGACGGGGACGGCTTGCTCACACGGATGCTGGAGGAAAGGAAGGCGGCCCTGGAGGCCCGCAGCGCCCGGGAGAAGCTTCAAAACAGCCTGAAGGAGCGGGCCCGGCGTCTGGACGTGATCGCCTACGAATTGAAGGAGATCGACGGCGCCGCTCTGGAGCCCGGGGAGGAGGAGCAGCTGGAGCTGAAGAAGAAGCAGCTGCAGAACTTCGCCGCCATCGAGGAGAACCTGCAGGCCGCCTACGACGCCCTCTACGAGGAGCAGGGGGCCCTTGGGCAGATCGCGGAGGCGAAGCGGTGCCTGGGGGCTCTCGGCGAATACGGGGAGGAATATAAGGCGGCGGCCCAGCAGACCGAGGAAGCCTACTATACCCTGGAGGACGTGGCCTACACCCTGCGGGACGCCTTGAACGGCCTGTCCTTCGATCCCAACGCCCTGGACGAGATCGAGAGCCGCCTCTTCCAGATCGAGCAATTGAAGCGCAAATACGGGGCGGATATCCAGGAGATATTGGCCTACGCCGACGCCCTCCGAGCGGAACAGACCGAGCTTTTGGGCGGCGAGGACCGCATGGCGGAGCTGGAGCAGGCGGAGCGGGCCGCTGTCGCCGCCTTCACCGCCGACGCCCAAGTCCTGTCCCAGCGCCGGCAGGAAGCCGCCCGGCGGCTGAAAATCGCCATCGAGGCGAACCTGAAGGACATGGGTATGCCCTTCGCCTCCTTCTCCGCCGGGTTCGCACCGGTGGACCCGGAGGCCCTGTCCGAGAACGGGGTGGACGAGGTGGCCTTCCGCTTTTCCGCCAACAAGGGCGAGCCCGAAAAGCCCCTGGTCCGGGTGGCCTCCGGCGGCGAGATCTCCCGGGTCATGTTGTCCTTCAAGGCGGCCCTGTCCCATGCGGACGCCATCGACACCCTGATCTTCGACGAGATCGACACGGGCATCTCCGGCCTCATCGCCAACGCCGTGGCCAGGAAGATGCAGGAGCTGTCCAGGACCCATCAGCTGCTGTGCGTGACCCACCTGGCCCAAATCGCGGCCCGGGCGGACAAGCAGTACTATATCTACAAGGAGACCGTGGGGGAGGGCACCCGGTCCGCGGTGAAGCCCCTCTCGGAGGAGGAGCGCCCGGCGGAGCTGGCCCGCATCATGGGCAGCGTCAACGACCCCCTGGCCATCCAGCACGCCCGGAACCTGCTCAGAAGCGCGAAGGAAAGCTGATCCTTTTCATGGCGAACCTCATCACAGGCATTCGAATACTGGCGAGCGTCGGGCTGCTGTTCTGCCCGGCGTTTTCTTCACCCTTCTATGGGCTGTATCTGCTTGCCGGCATATCGGACATGATCGACGGCCCCGTGGCCCGGAGGACCGGCACCGCCAGCGATTTCGGCGCTAAGCTGGACACGGCGGCGGACCTCCTCTTTGTGGCCGTATGCCTCTATAAGCTGCTGCCCGTGCTGGACGTCCCCGGGTGGCTGTATGTGTGGATCGGCGTCATCGCCCTGGTCAAGGCGGTGAACATCGTTTCCGGCTACGTGATGCAGAAGCGCTTCGTGGCCCAGCACACGCCCATGAACAAAGCGACAGGCGTACTACTCTTTTTGCTGCCGCTGACGCTTTCGCTTATTGAATTCAAATACTCAGCTGTCCCGGCCTGCGCGGCGGCCACCTTCGCCGCCGTTCAGGAGGGCCACTTCCTCCGAACGGGACGCGACGTGTCTCACGGCTGAGAACAGGGCATTTGCTCACTTTGTGTCCTGGTTGAAGGAATAGGACCACGCTATACTCAAGGCCAGAAAGGAGGTCCAACGTATATGGACATGGTCAAAATCGGAAAGCTGTTGCAGGAGCTTCGAAAGGAGAAAGGCTTCACCCAGGAACAGTTGGCGGAGCGGATGGGCGTGGCACGACGGACCGTATCCCGCTGGGAGACGGGCAGCAATATGCCTGATCTCGATATCCTGGTGGAACTATCCGATTTCTATGCGGTGGATATCCGGGAAATCCTTAGCGGAGAAAGGAAAGGTGAGCGTATGAATGAAGAATTGAAAGAGACTGTGATGCAGGTAGCTGACTATAGCAACGAGGAAAAGGCTAGGTTTCTGCGTCGGCTCCATGTGCTGTTTCTCATAGGTCTGATCGGATTTGCGGCCTTTGCCGTCATTTCCATCCTTGGCTTGGAGGATGTACCACCCTATGAATTGATCGGCAGCGCAGGCCTTGGTTTCGCGTTCGGCATGGTCTTGATCGGCGTGATTTTCACCAGCCGGTACGCGGTGAAGATCCGAGCTTTCAAGCAGCGTCTGCTGAACAAGCTGAAGGAGGATAAGGCGTGAGCAGGCTGATCTTTTGCGGTCTGATCCTGGGCGGCGGTTCCATAGCCTTCGGTCGCCTTTTCTGGAAACTCCCGGACGGGCTGGCGGTCGCCCTGTTCAGCACCGCCATGATACTGGTCATCCTGGGCATGATCCGCAGTAAAAAAACAAGCTGAGGGTGGTCCCTCAGCCTGCAGAAAAAACAATCCTTATTGCCCGATCCCGAATCCGGCGATCTCGCTGACGGGCAAAGAGAAGGTGATGGCGCCGGCCTTGGTATCAGGGCCGGCTTTTTCAATGATGGCTTTCATGATGGCGGCCTTCTGCTCGGCGGCGGAAACGATGAGGATGACTTCCTTCTCCGAGGCGATGGAGACCTTGTAGAACTTCTCCGCGTTTTTGCTGCCGGTGCCGAGACCGTGGATCACCGTGCCGCCGCGGGCTCCCGCGGAGCGGGCCGCGTCCATGACCTGGTCCGTGGCGCCCTGATTGGCGATGACCAGGATGAGCTCGTAGTCATAATTGAGGGTGGGCGCGCCCTTCACGTTCTGCCCGTTGGATAAGAATGCCAATGTCTTTGCGCCTCCTACGCTCTTGATGGGTACGCCGAGGGTCACGCCGTTGCCGGGGGCGTCGATGTACAGCCGCCTGCGCTGTTCCTCGATCAGCTTCTTCGTCTGCTCGGGGCTCGCTATCGTCATGAACAGCCGCCTGTCCCGGGAATCCATGCCCAGCAGGTCCAGCATGGACCGGGTGGCCGTGCCCCGGCAGGGGGTGGAGAGAACGATGGGCAGATCCAGCTCCTCGCAGATCCTCTTCATCAGGTTGGCCCCGTAGGGGTTGATGACGGAAAGCACGTAGTTCATGGGGCCACCTCCCACAATTCGATGATGTCCGCCTCGCCGTATGCCTCGCTTTGCTTCGCCATGCGCTTCTCCGCAATGGCCGCCCGCACGCCCAGCAACTGGATGGTGATGAGGGGCATCATGGCCACCATGGCCACGATCCCAAAGGCGTCGGAGAGCACGTTGCCGCCCAGGGCGCTGCTTGCCCCGATCATAAATTGGAGCATGAAGGCGGCGGTCATGGGTCCGGAGGCCACGCCGCCCGCGTCAAAGGCGATGGCGGTGTACAGATCCGGCACGAAGAAGGAGAGAAGGAGGCTCAGCACGTACCCGGGGATCAGGAAATACAGGAGCGACAGCCCCGTCAGCACCCGCAGCATGGAGATGCCCATGGCGAGGGCAATGGCCACGGACAGGCCCAGCTGGATGGACCGGCCCGAGATGGCCCCGGAGCTCACCTGCTCGATCTGCTTGCGCAGCACCTGCACCGCGGGCTCTGCGGAGATGATGAACCAGCCCAACAACATGGATAATGGCACCAGGGCAAACCGCAGGGGCCCCTGGGTCAAAGCCGCGCCCAGAACGCTGCCCAACGAGGCAAAGCCCACGTTCACCCCGGTCAAAAACAGCACCAGGCCTAGATACGTGAACCCGATGCCCATCAGTATCTTCCAGAAGCTTCGCCCGTTCATGCGGAAGGAAAATACCTGGAACAACAGGAAGATGCCCAGGATGGGCAGCAGGGCGATAGCCGTTTCCTTCAGGTAATCTGGCAAAGCAAACAGATAGGAATATCCCAGCTCCGTGGTGGTCTCGTGGACGGCCGCGGCGGTGGACACGGTGCCTTCGCCCTGACCGTAGAAAAGGCTCAGGACCAGCACCGCCAGGATGGGCCCCACGGAGCACAGGGACACCAACCCGAAGCTGTCCGACTCCGCGTTGCTGTCGCTGCGGATGTGGCTGACGCCGATGCCCATGGCCAGGATGAAGGGCACGGTCATGGGCCCGGTGGTCACGCCGCCGGAGTCAAAGGCCACGGACAGGAAGCTCCTGTCCACAAAGGCGCAGAGGAGGAAGATCAGCCCGTAGAGCCCCAACAGCAGATACCTAAGCTTGACGCCGGGGATGATCCGGAACATGGCGCGGGCCAGGAACAGCCCCACGCCCACGCCCACCACCACGAGCAGGATCACGGTGTCGATGTGGGGCACGGAGTTGGCCAGCACCTGCAGATCGGGCTCGGAGACGGTGACCGCCGCTCCCAGCAGAAAGCTGACGATCAGGATGAGGGGCAGGTTCTTCGACTTGGTCAGCGCGGAGCCGATCCGGCCGCCGATGGGGGTCATGGAGCTCTCCGCGCCGACGGTGAACAGGCCCATGCCCGCCACCACAAAGAGCGACCCCACCAGGAAGGACAGCATATGCCCCGTGGGGAGCGGCGTCACGAACAGGCACAGCAAACACACGATGCAG
>JAEEGJ010018585.1_pt1 | contig 15488 bp, 9 predicted proteins | sample 8958761 | NCBI WGS metagenome assembly JAEEGJ01 (sample SAMN16246546, study PRJNA631951) | gut metagenome | biome: gut microbiome; feature: rumen; material: RS-attached | host: Bos | place: Iran: Karaj | collected 2018-10 | reverse complement strand
CCATGAGAGCACGGTTAGCGTCGTCGTTGCCGAGGAACGGGATAAGGCTCGTGGAAACGGAAACGAGCTGCTTAGGCGAGATGTCCATGTAGTCGATCTCTTCGGGATCGAGCTGCAGGAACTGGTCTAAGTGACGGCAAACGATCTTCTTGTTCTCGAATCTGCCGTTCTCGTCGATAGGCTCGTTAGCCTGAGCGATATTGTAATCGTCCTCTTCATCAGCAGCCATGTATCTGACTTCGTCAGTGATGACCTTGTTAACCTTATCGTACTTGCGGTAAGGAGTCTCGATGAAGCCGTACTTGTTGATACGTGCATAGATAGCGAGTGAGGTCATGAGACCGATGTTCTGACCTTCCGGTGTCTCGATCGTACACATACGTCCGTAGTGTGTAGGGTTGATGTCTCGGACTTCCATCGAAGCGCGCTCTCTGGAAATACCGCCCGGACCCAGTGCGGAAAGTCTTCTCTTGTCCGTAAGCTCAGCCAACGGGTTGTTCTGGTCTGCGAAAGCAGAGAGCTGGGATGAACCGAAGAACTCACGGAAGGAAGCTGAAAGAGGTCTTGTGTTAACAAGGCTTGTAGCCGTAACAACTTCGCCTTCCTTTGAAGAGATCTGGGAGATCCTGTCTCTTGTGTTCTTCTCAACACGTGCGATACCGGTGCGGAGCTGGCTCTGGAGGAGCTCACCTACGCTTCTTACACGACGGTTGCCCAAGTGGTCGATATTGTCGATCTTACCTACGCCGCGGTGCAGACCGAGGAAGTAGGATACGAATGCATAGATATCGTCAACTGTAAGGTTCCTGGGCATGAGATCAGCCTTACGCTCAGTGAGCTCAGCCTCGAGCCTTGAAGCGATGTCTGTCTTGCCGCCTTCTCTTACATTCTCGATGATCTCGCGGAGAACGCTGACTCTGACATCCTCATTGATAGGAGTGTTGTTGATGTCGAAGCCCTTGAGATCCTTCTTCGCGAAGCTGTTCTTGATGTATGTGTCAGCGTCGACTCTGCCGTTGCCGATGACCTTGAGAGGTGTCTCATCGTACTCGTCCTCATCAGCAGCCCTTACGAGCTTCTTAGGGAAGATGAGGCAGCTGATAACGCCGGAATCGTCGATCTTCTTAGCGATCTCTGCAGTGATGACAGTGTTCTTCTTGACGATGACTTCGCCGTCGTCAGAAGTGATGTCCTCAGCGGTCTTCTGACCGATGATCCTGCTTGAGAGGCGGAACTTCTTGTTAACCTTGAAGATACCTACGCGCTCGAGGTCATATCTGAGAGAATCGAAATATGTCTTATTAAGGATGTTCTTTGCGTTCTCGACTGTGAAAGGCTCGTTGTTGCGAACCTTCTTGAAGAACTCGGCATATGCTGCGGTCTGGGGATCTTCAGCATCCTTTGTCTCGTCCTTCTCAAGAGTCATCCTGAGGCACTCCTCGTTGCCGAACATGCCGGTAATGTCCTCGTTCGTTACGAGACCGAGGCATCTGAGGAATACAGGGAGCGGGATCTTGTGGGACTTGTCAACAACGATATAGATGAGGTTGTACTCGTCAGGCTCGCTGCCGGCATCCTTCTTATCCTTTACTGCAGTCTTGCTCTCCTTCTCGTCTTCCTCGATGAGGATCCAGGATCCCCTGTAAGGAATGAGCTCTGCGGAAAGCAGTCTGTTGCCCATCTTACTTCTGGTCTCGCCATAGTAAGCTCCGGGTGATCTTACGATCTGGTTGATGACGACACGCTCAGCGCCGTTTATGATGAATGTTCCCTGATCGGTCATGATAGGGAAGTTGCCGACGAAAGCCTGCTCATCCGTAACCGTGCCGTCTACCTTGTTGCGGAGACGCAGATTAATGTAGAGCGGAGCAGCATAGTTGCTGTCGTTCTTCTTGCAGCTGTCGATAATGAAGGACTTTGAATACTTGGGCTGGACCTTCTCCTTCCTGCGGGACGAGCTCTTGCTCTCGTTCTCTTTGCCGGTAGGATCGCACGGGTTGTCCTGATCGAAGACCTTGTCTACGAAGTAAACTTCATACTTGCCCTGCTCGTCAGTAATCGGCGAAATCTCGTCGAAAATCTGCTGCATTCCCTCTTCGATAAACCACTGGTACGATTGCCTCTGGTTATCGATGAGGTTCGGCACTTCGATTACTTCGTTGATCTTGGAATACGACTGCCTCTCTGTCTTGCCTTGTTTTACGGAATGGACCATGACTAACGAATCACCTCACACAAAGCTTAAAAAACCTAAGTTTAAGCAGTTATTACGTTGAAAAAGCCTATTTATTTAACACAAAAGGCTCTTCCCGTCAAGTTAAAAGGGCATAATGCCCCTAACCCAATATGACGCAGTAAAGAATTATATAGTGAAACGCAAATCTTGTCAACGGGAAATTTTCCCGCCGACAAGATTTTCAGTCGTATAAAACTCGTTAAGGCCTTTATTTATTAGCCGTTAACATGGTAAATAAAATTTTTGATGAGATCGGAATTGATAACGTACTGAGGTTTGGTCGATTTGAGGGACTCCTTCAGCTTGTTGATGTTCTCAGTGGTCTGATCGTTCTTTGCGTCAACGATCCAGGAAGCTGTTGTCTTCTCGAAGTAGTAAACAGTAACGGTCCTGTTGTCTTCGGAAGTTACGATGCGGATATCACCCTGCTTGCGGGAAGCGTCAAAGAGCCATTCAGCGAGAGCCTTCTGCTCTGCTGTAGCTTCCTTGCCGTTATCGCCCTCGAGCATATCTGCCTTTGTCTCGCCGGCAGTATAACCGCCGCTGAGCATCTCGTCCTGATCAGCTGTGTTCTCTTTAACTACCTTATAGAAAGAGAGCGGGTCAAGTCCCTGAGGGCAGAGCTGTGCAGCCTTATCGGCAAGTGCCTTGGCATCAGCTGCGATCTCCTCGTTTGTGCGTGTCTTGCCGTTCTTTGCGTCGTTCTGGAGAGTAAGTGTTCTGTATGTGACAGCCTGCTCTTCGTCGAGCTTTCTTTCGCCGAACATTACGACATATGCGCCTGTGTTTGTCTCGATGACTGTCTTGTCACCGGCCTTGCGGTCAGCAGCAAAAAGGTACTCGGCAAGGTTCTTGTCGTAGTAGGACTCGACATTTGTCTTTGTGAGATCTTCGATCAGCGTAGGATCTGCATCGTTCTCATATTTTGCAAGGGACTCTGTGTCGTTCTTGCCCTTGAGGTATGTCATGACAGTGCTCCTGAAAGTCTTGGCATCAGTAGCCTTGTCGGAGATCCACTGTGCATCCTTCTTTGCAGCTGCGATGTCGAGCTTGCCGTCCTTGTCGTTCTGGGCAACGATGAGGTAGTAATTGAATGTAACCTTCTCAAACTTGGAAGGATCTGCCTTGTACTGTTCTTTTACAGCCTCGTCGGTAGGTGCGATCGTATTGTCGAACTGTGAGAGGTATGCCTGGTACTCTTCAGTGAAAAGGCCTCTCTCGATGCACTTTCTGTAGATTCTGGAAGTCATGCCTGTGCCGTACTGAGCGGCAATGTATCTGTCAACAGTGTTGTAGCCGTAAAGCTTTGCCATGCCGCGGAGGCTCTCGAGCTCCATCTTTGCGCATCTGGAAGCCTGTGAAAGCTGACGGAAACCCTTGGACTCAGCTTCGCGCTCCATCAGGATAAGGTTCACAGCCTCATCTGCGCCCTGGGAAAGGAGCAGCTCACGGTATGTCTGGCCTGTGCTCTCGTTTACTACTTTATCGAGATTGTCAGAGTTGATCATTCCGTACTGAGCATACATGCTGTAGATGCTCATGTAGTAGTAGTTGGTCTCAAGGACGGAAAGGTCGGCTACCTTTGCAGTTGTGCCGTCTGCCTTGGTCTCTGTAATGGTCATTCCGGTCAGGATCTGCGGAACGATACCGGAGAAATAAACGAAATAGCCGACTGCGAATAATGCCATGATGGCAACTGTGATGCCCAGTGCCAGCTTGGCCTTGGACTTGCCGGTTTTAGACTTCTTGGTTGTTTTAGCCATACAGATTCCCGCCTTATATAATGAAATATATTATTAGTTCGCAAAAAAATGCAAAGATAATTATAATTCGGTGCCTCCGATAATGCAAGGAATCTCATCCAAAGAGGAGATCACGTGATCGGGACCCAGTTTGCCTATCTCGTCTTTCGGCATCATGGTCCAGTCGACCAGAGCAAAGGATGCGCCGCAGTCTTTTGCCGAGAGCAGGTCAGATTTGGCATCTCCGACATAGAGCACGCGGCTCATGTCCGTTATTCCAAGGCGCTTTGCTCCCTCAACTATCGGATCACCGTAAGGCTTGGATCTCACGGTATCTTCTCCGAAGACCATCGTGTCAAAGTATTTCGCGATGTCCAGAAGCTCGATGGTCACCATCGCGGACGAACGGCGCTTGGCCGTGACAATACCCTGGCGGTAGCCGAGAGTCTTTATTTTCGCCAGTCCTTCAGTGATGCCGGGGAAAAGAGAGATCGCTCCCTCTTTCATTCTTTTCATGTTGTATTCGAGATAGGCTTCAGTGAGCCTGTCCGCAGTCTCCCTGTCATGCCTTTCGAAAGAATCGCGCAGGGGCCTGCCGATATAGCTCTTAAGATCGGCCTCGCTCCTGGTGCATTCGCCCAATACGATCTCATATGCTTTCTGAAAAGACTCGACTATGAGAGGTACGGAATCCTGGATCGTACCGTCTAAGTCATACAAAATGACATCAATCTTCTTTTCCGGAATCATTTTCTTCACGCGCGCCGGAACCTGATTCGGAATCTGAATCGACCGCTGCCGGCTTATTGATATGTATCATAACTTTGGAGATGGCTCTCTCCTCCATCTTAAGCACCTTGATGTCTAAATTCTCGTAATGGACGACGGGCTTCTCCTTCTCTTCGGGAACCCTGTCGAGAAGCTGGATGACAAGTCCCGCGATAGTGTCGTATTCCTCATCGGAAAGCTCGATATCAAGAACGTCTTCAAGGTCGCTCAGCGTCATGTCGCCCGCGACGATATAATCGCCGTTCGAGAGCCTGACCAGAGGCTGCTCCTCATCGTCGAACTCGTCGGTAATATTGCCTACGAGCTCTTCTAACATATCCTCGATCGTGCAGATACCCATCGTTCCGCCGTATTCGTCAACGATAACGGCCATCTGCATTCCGGAGGTCTTCATCTCGCCGAACAATGAAGAGATCTTCCTTGTCTCATGGACGAACAAAGGCTCTCTGATGTACTTTTCGAGCACGAAAGGATGCTCGTCATCAGGAGGCATGATACCGATAAGATCCTTGATGTGAAGGATTCCGCGGATGTCGTCGATCGTGTCCTCATAAACAGGGATCCTCGTGTATTTCTCTTCCCTTGCGACTCTCATTACCTCGTCGTACTCAGCATCGATCGGCAGGGAAACGATCTTCTTTCTGTGCGTCATGATCGCGGCAACTTCCTTGTCGTTGAACTCGAAAACGTTGTCGATCATTTCCTTCTCGGTATCCTCGATGTTGCCCGATTCCGAACCGACATCGACCATCATGCGGATCTCTTCTTCCGTTACGCTCTTGTCGGTATGGACGGGCGAGATCTTAAAAGCCTTGAGGATAAGGTTCGTGGATGCCGTAAGCAGGGCTACGAACGGCTTTAAGATAACGCCGAAGAAACGGACGACGCCTGTTACGGCAAATGCCCATTTCTCAGGATTGTTCTGTGCAATGCGCTTGGGAACGAGCTCGCCTAAGACGAGCGAGAAATAAGATAAGACGACCGTTATGATGACCGTCCAGAATGACTCGAGCCACTTGTGCGCGCCTGCGGGATCAACGAGCAGAGCCAGCTTTGAAGCGAAATTATTCGCAGCAAAAGCGGATGACAGGAATCCTGCGAGCGTAACGCCTACCTGGATCGTTGCCAGGAAGTTGCCCGGATTGTCGATGAACTTTACGATCCTTTTCGCCTTCTTGTGGCCATCCTCGGCCATCTTGCGCATCTTGGCGTCATTAAGGGAAATGACCGCCATCTCCGTGCCGGAGAAGAATGCGTTCACTAATACGAAAAAGAAGACAAGCAGTATTTCAGCTACTGTTTTTCCCATTATTTCATCTCACCCAAAAGCTTTTCGAGCGTTGCCCTGACTGCCTGAGGATCTGCCTTGCCCTTGAGAGCCCTCATGGACTGGCCGACCAGGAACTGGAAGTTCTTCTCCTTACCTGCAAGATACTCGGATACGGGACCCGGATTGGCATCCAGGATCTCCTTGATCACAGGCTCGATTGCGGATGCATCGGATACCTGCGCAAGGCCGTTCTCCTTAACGTAGCTTTCCGGATCGACACCGTTCATGAATACTTCCTCGAGGACCTTTTTGCCTGACTTACGGTTGATCTGTCCGCCCTGGACCATCTTGATGATGACACCGAGAGCCTTGCCGTCGAACTTCATATCATCGACCGCGACAGCAGCATCCTTGCACAGCTTGAGGAGGTCGGTCATTATCCAGTTGGAGACTTCCTTGGGCGAGCCCGTAAAGTCTGCGGCGGTCTCGAAAACCTTAACCAGCGCGGGGCTTGCGGTAATGATGCCGGCATCGTATTCGGGCAGGCCCATCTGCTCGACATAGCGGACCTTCTTCTGATCGGCGAACTCGGGGAGCTGTGCCTTGATGTCGGAAAGATACTCGTCTGAGATCTCGATGGGCATGAGATCGGGATCAGGATAGTACTTGTAATCCTGTGCGTTCTCCTTGGATCTCATCGCGTAGGTGTATTCCTTCTCGTCGTCCCAGCGTCTTGTCTCCTGAACGACTTCGTTGCCTTCCTCGATAAGATCGATCTGGCGCTCCCTCTCATATTCGATCGCGCGTTCGATCGCCTTGAATGAAGCGATATTCTTCATCTCGGTCCTTGTTCCGAATTCCTTCTGGCCTCTGGGCCTTACGGAAAGGTTAACGTCTGCGCGCATGGATCCTTCCTGCATCTTGCAGTCGGATACTCCGAGATACTGCATGGTGTCGCGGAGCTTGGCAAGATAAGCGGTGACTTCCTCTGCGCTCCTGAAATCAGGCTCTGATACGATCTCGAGGAGCGGGACTCCGCAGCGGTTGAAATCGACCATCGTCATTCCCGTAACGGGATCGTGGACGAGCTTGCCGGCATCCTCTTCCATGTGGATCTCATGGATACCGATAGACTTTGTGCCTTCGCTTGTGGTGATATCGACATGACCGTTTCTGCAGATCGGGAAATATAGCTGCGATATCTGGTATGCCTTGGGAAGATCCGGATAGAAGTAGTTCTTACGGTCGAACTTGTTCTTTCTCGTTATCTCGCAGTTAAGTGCAAGTCCTGCCTTAACGGCGAACTCAACGACCTTCTTGTTCAGCTGCGGGAGCGTTCCGGGCATTCCGGAGCAGACCTCGCAGACATGGGTGTTGGGAGCTCCTCCGAACTTGGTCGAGCATCCGCAGAAGATCTTCGATTCGGTCGACAACTCGCAGTGTACCTCGAGTCCTATAACCATTTCATAATCTCTCATATGTAATTCCTTACCCTGTAACCCTTACTGATTCTTTTCCAATGCCGAAGCAAAACCAAGTACAGTTGCTTCTTCGAACGGCTTTCCGATAAGCTGGAGACCGACAGGAAGCTGTTCGTCTCCGACCTGACCGCACGGAACGGATATTGCGGGAAGTCCCGCGATATTGATGAGTACCGTGCAGATATCTCCGAGATACATCTTGAGCGGATCGCTTAAACTCTCTCCCGCCTTGAGCGCCGGTGTCGGAGCAACAGGACCCGCTATGACGTCATACTTTTCGAAAGCCTTGTCGAAAGACTGCTTGATGAGGTTCTTCGCCTGAAGAGCCTTGTTGTAGTATGCATCGTAGTATCCGGATGAAAGCACGAAGTTTCCGAGCATTATCCTTCTCTTGACCTCAAGTCCGAAGCCCTCGCTCCTTGACTTGATGTAAAGTTTTGTAAGATCGATGTCGCCCTCAGGACGGTAGCCGTACTTGATTCCGTCGTAACGTGACAGGTTCGAGCACGCTTCCGCGCAGGCGATGATGTAATAAGTCGCGATCGCATATTCCGCGATAGGGAAAGAGAATGTCTCGACTTCAGCACCCAAGCCCTCTAAGACCTTGATCGCCGCTGTGACCTTCTCCCTTACGCCTGCATCGATACCTTCACCGAAGTATTCCTCGGGAAGACCGATTTTCTTGCCCTTGAGCGAGAAGCCCGCGAGCGCGTCCATATCCACTGTGGCAGCCTGCTCCGAAGAGGACTGGTCCCTGGGATCGGCACCGCAGATGACGTTGTAAAGAGCTGCCGCGTCTTCGGCGTTCCTTGCGATAGGTCCGATCTGGTCAAGGGATGAAGCGAATGCGACGAGACCATAACGTGATACGCTGCCATATGTGGGCTTGAGTCCGGTTACTCCGCAGAAAGACGACGGCTGTCTGATCGATCCGCCGGTATCCGAACCGAGCGCTACAGGCGCCATGTCTGATGCAACTGCAGCTGCAGATCCGCCCGACGAACCGCCCGGAACCCTTCCTGTTCCGTGAGGATTTACCGTAGGTCCGAAATAGCTGGTCTCAGTGGTGGAACCCATTGCGAATTCGTCCATGTTGACCTTGCCGATTATAACGAGTCCTGCATCGTTCAACTTATCAACGACTGTAGCGTTATAAGGCGGAACGAAGTTGGAAAGCATTTTCGAGCCGCAGGTCGTAAGAACGCCCTTGGTACAGATGTTGTCCTTGACCGCAATGGGCACGCCTGCCAGGGGACCTGTCAGCTTGCCTGCGGAAATTGCAGCATCAACTTCAGCTGCCCTGATGAGTGCCTCTTCCCTGAGGACAGTGATGAATGCGTTGTAATCGCCGTCCTTCTCATCGATCCTTGTAAGATATGCGTGGGTCGCCTCAACCGAGGAGGTCTTGCCGTCTTTAATTGCTTTGCCGAGTTCCAGTGCGGAAAGGCTGATTATCTCTTCTGTAGTCATGTCATTCCGCCCCTTTAATCAAATGTCCTCGGCACAAGGATCGTGCCGTCTTTCGTCTCCGGAGCGTTCGAAAGGACAGTGTCCCTCATGTCTCCGTTGCTGACTTCATCCTCACGCATAACGTTGCTCCTGCCGAGCGCGTGGCTCAGCGGTTCAACGCCTGTCGTGTCGAGCTCGTTAAGTTTGTCAAAGTAACCAAGAATATCCGAAAGGCCCTTCTGCATGCCGGCTTCATCTTCAGGTGAAAGCTCGATCCTGCCGAGAGCTTCAAGATATCTTACCAGGTCGGTCGTGATCTCCATTTGCCAAATGCCTCTTTCGATTAATCTCTCTTTTTGTTGTTCTTGTCTTTATCTTTGCCGCCTTTGTCATCAGCAGGCTCTTCTTCGGACTCTTCTTCCTCAGCGTCTTCATCTTCGGAAAGACCGGAATAAGGATCTTCTTCCTCTTCCTCACCGTCCTCGTATTCTTCTTCGTCGTCTTCCTCGTACTCGTCTTCTTCGTCTTCATCGTCATCTACAACGACGGGCTTCTTTGAGCTCTTCTTGGAAGAAGATGATTTCTTGGAGGATGACTTCTTTGAATCCTCTTTCTTGCCGGAATCCATGTAGTTCATTACGAGAAGAACGATGACCGCGATGATTGCGATACCGCCGATAACCAGGAATATTACGAGGAGGACCTTGGACATTCCGTTAGCGGTAGCTGTGTCGCCGTTATCCGTAGGAAGCGCGGAAGGTGCCGTCTCCATAGTAGGTCCGCCGTTCTCTCCTGTCTCCTGGGGAACTGCAGTAGGTGCGGGCTTAGCTGTAGGGAAAGCCTTATCTGTCTTGAAGCCGTGCTTGTTCTCTTTCATCTCGGCTTCGATCTCTTTGTTGAGAGCCTCGTTGGCAACATCCTGAAGTTCTTCCTGCGCAAGCTTGACCTTTCCGAGATAGCCGACGCAGAAATAACCGTACTCCTCAGCGAAGATAACGCCTATATCGCCTTCCTTGCGCTCTGCCTTGTATGCCCATTCCTCGAAAGTGGAGACTGTCTCGCCCTTGCGTACGGAAATGGTCGACTGGTTATAAACAGTGCCGGCCTTCTGTGCTTCTTCCGCGAGCTTGGGGAGATCAGAAGCTGTCTTGCACTTTGCGAGCATCTCGTTAGCGCCTGTCTCAGCCTTTTTCTTGTCCTCTGCGGATGCGGATGCGCCCGGAGCATAGAAAAGAGCATATGCGATGTTGGGTACCATCATCTGATCTTCAGGGATCTTGTAATCTGCGGCAAACTTCTCCTGATACTTGCCTGCGAGAGATGCGTTCTCAAGGATCGCGCGGTAAGCCTTCTCGTCACAGTCAGGTCCGAAATACAGCTTCAGGATCGTGTCGAGGGGAACTCCTGCGGGGTTTGCCTGCTGCTCGATCCTCTCATTGATCTCGTCATCGATAGCTTTCTTATCCTCATCGCTGAGCTTGATGCCCGCAGCCTTTGCGCGGTTTGCGAGGATATATGTGCTGTGGAGGTAATCCTCAGCCTGCTTGATGAAATACTGTGCATATGTCTCGCCCTTATCACCGTAAGATGCGGCAAGATCGAGGTAGCCTTCGCCTGTTGCCGGGAAATAACCGTATGCCGCATACTGGCTGAGCTGCAGGAAAGTCAGAAGGAAATAGTAGTTTGATTCCGTAACGGGGATCTTCTCTCCTTCGTAAACATATTCGTGATTTAAGAAATCACCGATCTGATTTCCGTACATCGTGTCAAAGCTCAGCTTTGAAATGTCAAACGTAGCCTTTGTCTCTGAAGCGGTTTCGGAAGGCTGTGATGCTGCGGTTGTCTCGTCTGCGAGGGCTGTTGCCGCGGAAGACATCATGAATGCCGCGCAAACGATCGCGATTACCAGTTTCTTGAGTACTTTCATTCTTTCACTCCGTTATCTTTTTGTAGTCGGCTGCGGCATCGGCGATGGTATCGTCCATGTCGTAGTACTTGTATTTTCCGAGTCTTCCGCCGAACCAGACCTTCTCGTCAGCAGATGCCAGTTCCTGATACTTGCGGTAAAGATCGTTATTTCTGTCGTTGTTGAGCGGGTAGTAAGGCTCGTCGCCCTTCTTCCACTCTGCCGGATACTCGCGCGTGACCGCGGTTCCCTTTCCTGTTCCGAACTCGAAATGCTTGTGCTCGATGATCCTCGTGAAAGGTGTCTCGGCATCAGTGTAGTTGATGACCGCGTTGCCCTGGTAATCGTCTACATCAGGGAGATACTCGGTCTCAAATCTCAAGCTTCTGTATTCAAGTGTTCCGAGCTTGTAGCCGTAGAACTCGTCGATCATGCCGGAATAGATGATCTTATCGGCAAGGGCAGAAAGCTCCTCCCTGTTCTCGAGGAAATCAACGCCTGTCCTGACTTCGATACCTTCGAGCATGTTCTCGATCCACTTTGTATAGCCTCCGACGGGGATACCCTGGAAGCTGTCGTTGAAATAGTTGTTGTTGTAGGTAAGTCTGACCGGAAGTCTCTTGATGATGAAAGAAGGAAGCTCTGTTGCCTTCCTGCCCCACTGCTTCTCGGTGTAGCCCTTGATGAGCTTGTTGTAGATGTCCGGGCCGATAAGGGAGAGAGCCTGCTCTTCGAGGTTCTTCGGCTCATCGATCTTAACGGATGCGATCTGCTCGTCAAGCTTAGCCCTTGCCTCTTCGGGAGTGATGACGCCCCACATCTTGTTGAACGTGTACATATTGAAGGGCATCGAATAGATCTCACCCTTGAAGTTAGCCACAACGGTATTTGTGTAACGGTTGAACTCCGCAAACCTGCACGCGAAATCCCAGACTTCACGGTCACTCGTGTGGAAGATATGCGCACCGTACTTGTGTACGTTGATACCGCCGACGTTCTCCGTATATACGTTGCCTGCTACCTGATCGCGCCTGTCGATCACCAGGCACTTATAGCCGCCGTCTGTTGCAAGGCGTGCGAAAGTAGCGCCATACAATCCTGCGCCAACGATAAGAAAATCATATTTGCTCATCAAGAATCGGATCCTTTCGAGAATTTTGCAATAATAAATATACACTAAACGGGCCGATTTCGCATTAATAATATAAATATTTTAAAATTGGACGTGTTTTCGGGGGTGATTCGTCTGCCCGCGCCGCGCGCATAGCTTCACTCGGCCCGCCGGGGTGTTTTTTGTTTGGCTTTGGTAATCAGTGCAGAAAAAATGCACTTTTTGGCCTGATTTATGCAAGAAAAAGTGCAAATTGGATCAAATTGCAGAAATCCGTGCACTTTCCGGGAGATATTCGACAAAAAAAGTGCAAATGAAAAATGCACGGGTCATGCGCGTGATGGTGATTCACGTATTTTTCAAGAAAAGGCGTGCCGCCGTGAATTATTCGTGGACAAAACCGCCGCATGCGGCAATGAAATTCTCAAATGAGGAAGCATCCGGATATGTCTCCGAGACCGGCATGAACGGCATATAAATGCAGTTGCTGAGGTAGATCCCGAAATCTTCCCCGTGCGCTTCAACATCCGCCTTGAGGGCTGATTCGAGCTCCGGGTACTGCGCGATCTTGCCGCAGGGCCATGAAATGCCGCATTTGAGCTCTTCCGAGCCCTCGTCGATCCTGATAACGGACGAGGCCCTGATATCCTCGCAGTCAAGCCCGCACCTTATCTCATATGCGCCTTCCTCGAGCAGGAAAGCCTTGCGGTCGGCATCGTAATACTTAAGTTCGTCAATATCGAAAACTACGTCAAAAGTCCTGATCTCCCCTGCTTCAAGGAGGAATTTGCCAAAGCCGCAAAGGGCGTTCTCGGTACGCGGAACATCGGCTGAGACCTTGTGCGAATATATCTGGAGCGTGACCTTTCCGGATCTTCCGCTCGTGTTCTTAACTGTAACGGAGCAGTTCACTTTGCCTTCAGCAACGGCAGTTTCCATGCCTTCGATCTCAAAATCAGAATACGACAGGCCGTATCCGAACGGGAACATGGGCCTGATCTTTCTCTTCTGATAGCCCCTGTATCCTGCGTAGATGCCCTCGCCGTAAACGCAGCTGAAGCTGTCGGGGTAGCAAAGAAACGACGGGATATCCTCGAGCCTTTCGGGGAACGTGACCGGCAGATGTCCTGAAGGATTGGCTTTTCCGCACATGATATCAGCCATCGCGTGCCCGCCTTCCATGCCCGGATAGAACACCGCGAAAAGGCCGTCGAGCTCGTCTTTGTATGACCCCAGTTCAACGGGGCCGGGTGTGTTGAGGATGAGACAGATCCGTCCCATACCGCGTTCTTTTATCAGTTTGTCCAGGATGGTGCGTGTGTCTTTGGAAAGCTTGAGATCCCCTCTGTCTGTGCCCTCGCTCGATTCGAGCGTCTCGATAACTACAGCCGTCGCGCCTGCCTTATATGCTTCGATATCGTCAAAAGCGACGTCTTCAAAACCCGGTATCTTCCTGAGTTCTTCAGCCATGTTGGAAGATCTGTCCGTAAACACCTGCGCGCTTCCGGTTCCGTAATCCCTGAACGCGCCGCGTGAAGCACCGAAAAATACCGTTTTCGAGCCTTGCGCAAGCGGGAAAAGACCGTCTTTGTTTATCAGCATAACGATGCCTTCCGAAGCGGCATCGTAAGCGGCCTTGCGGCCTTTGGCAACGTATTCTTCGTCCGTAAAGTCTTCAGGAAGCTTAACGTCCGCGAACTTTTCGATAAGTGTCAGTATCCTTCTGCATGCCTCATCCAGGCGCTCTTCGGATACGCGGCCGTCCCTGACCGCATCGATTATGTCTTTGTGATCCCACGGACCCGGCATGAACAGGTCGTTGCCCGCTGCCAGCGAATCTCCGGCCTTTCCGATGCATGCACCCCAGTCGGTGACCACCATTCCGTCAAAGCCCCACCGTTCTCTTAAAATGTCTGTCAGGAGCTCTTTGTTCTCGGTGCACCTGGTTCCGTTTATTGAGACATATGCCGACATAAAGGTCGACGTCACCTTCGCGCACTCTTCAAACGCAGGCAGATAAAGCTCTTCAAGCGCTCTTGCAGGAATCTTCTCATCGATTCCGACGCGGTTGATCTCTAAGTTATTGCAGGCGAAATGCTTGGCATTCGAGGCAACACCTTCATCCTCAACTCCCCTGCACATCTGAGGGGCGAGCGTCTTGGTAAGAACGGGATCTTCGGAATACCCTTCAAAGAACCTTCCGTTTCTCGGATCCCTTAAGAGATTGCAATTCGGGGTACCCAGCAAAACACCGGTATTGTAGGCTTTTGCCTCCATGCCGAGTGCTTTCGAGACTTCGTATACAATCCCGGGATCCCATGTCGCGCCGAGCACGATACCCGGCGGATAACAGCCGGGCGCCGACTTGATGTGACCCTTTAGTTCATTGAGTTTCAGAGAGATCTTCTCCCTGAGGATCTTTTCGTGAGCGGTGAGTTCTTCCGTACGGTAGAAGAGCCTTACCACGCGGAAACACTCCGCAGGCGTAAAGCCGTCGGTCTCGTCGCCTCTCCTGTCCTGGAAAAACTGCTCGTAGTTGATACCGGTACCGCCGTCCTGCATGTACAGAACGGGGATCTCATATTCACCCGCCTTAATGCCTCCGACCGAAAAAGGTGACCGTCCGCAGATCAGTCTTGCCTTATCTTCAAGTGGCATTTGGGTGAGAATGAGATCTATGTTCATCAGTACCTTCGGTATCTTTCGTACCGCTTCTTAGCGAGTTCCTCTCCGTCAAAGCCCTCGTTGCTTCCGATGAATCCGGAAATGCCCTCTTTGAGCTGAGCAACAACGGCGTCTATATTATTTTCGCAGAGGTTCTCCGGCTCTGCAATGATCTTGTCGATTATCTTGTTGTCCATCATGTCTTTGGCGGTGAGCTTCATCTCGGATGCCGCCTCGGACGCTCTCTTGGAATCCTTCCAGAGAATGCTCGCATAGCCCTCAGGCGAAAGGATCGCATAGATCGCGTTCTCGAACATCCAGACCTCGTCAGAGACCGCGAGAGCCAGTGCTCCGCCCGAACCTGCCTCGCTTATGATGATCGAGAGCACGGGCACCTTCAAAGATGACATCTCATAGAGGTTTCTGGCGATGGATTCACCCTGTCCACGCTCCTCAGCCTCTAATCCGCAGTATGCTCCCGGCGTATCGACAAAGCAGATGACCGGTCTTCCGAACTTCTCCGCCTGTCTCATAAGTCTTAACGCCTTACGGTATCCGTCAGGTGACGGCATGCCGAAATTGCGTTCGATGTTCTCTTTTGTATCGTGTCCCTTGGACTCGGCGATAACTGTAACGGCCTTGCCCGCAAACGTAGCGATTCCGCCCATTATGGCCTTGTCGTCCTTGACGAATCTGTCGCCGTGGAATTCCATGAAATCAGGGAAAAGCTGTCTTATGTAATCCTCCGCAACGGGTCTGTCCTTGCCGCGGGAGACCATGACCTTATCCCACGGAGTGAGCTTTCCGCTGCTCTTGGGAAGCTTTATCTTCGCATTCTTG
>JAEEGJ010018583.1_pt1 | contig 15489 bp, 15 predicted proteins | sample 8958761 | NCBI WGS metagenome assembly JAEEGJ01 (sample SAMN16246546, study PRJNA631951) | gut metagenome | biome: gut microbiome; feature: rumen; material: RS-attached | host: Bos | place: Iran: Karaj | collected 2018-10 | reverse complement strand
CTTTTAGCCATTAGCTTTTGGCTTTTGGCTTTTTTATATTAATGATTATTATATTGCTATCTGCTAACAGCCAACAGCTCGGATGCGATGCGGCGGGTTTCGGCGTCGGTCTGGATGTAGACGTCATAGTCGGGGTTGCGACTGAACGTGGCGCGCTGCATGGTTTCGGCAATGATGTCTGCCATCTGGAGGAAACCGCAACGGTCCTCGAGGAAGGCGCGGTTGACAATCTCGTTGGCGGCATTGACAATGCACGGCATGTTGCCACCCTTGTTGATGGCCTCGAAGGCTAGAGCCAGACAGCGGAACTTCTTGAGGTCGGGCTCGAAGAACTCGAGACTGCGCGACGTGAAGAGGTCGAGGCGGTCGCCACTCAGCGGCAGGCGCTGGGGGAACGAGAAGGCATACTGGATGGGCAGTCGCATGTCGGGGACGCCGAGTTGTGCCTTGACGGCACCGTCGTGGAACTGTACGGCACTATGGACGATGCTTTGCGGATGAACGAGCACCTGTATCTTGTTGGCCTCGACACCGAAGAGCCACTTGGCCTCGATGACCTCGAAGCCTTTGTTCATCATTGATGCGGAGTCGATGGTAATCTTGGCACCCATATCCCAAGTAGGATGGCGCAGGGCGTCGGCCTTGGTGACGTGGGCTATTTCTTCCATCGTCTTCAGGCGGAAGGGCCCGCCGGAAGCCGTGAGGAGAATCTTTTCTATGGGGTTGTCGTCCTCGCCGACGAGACTCTGGAAAATGGCTGAGTGCTCGCTGTCGACGGGTAGGATTGGGGTGTGGTACTCCTGTGCCAGTTGGAGAATGAGTTCTCCGGCAACAACCAGCGTCTCCTTGTTAGCCAAGGCAATAGCCTTTTTTGCCTTGATGGCGTGGATGGTAGGAGAGAGTCCAGCAAAGCCGACCATGGCGGTGAGTACCATATCGATGGGCTGTGCTTCGACAATTTCGTCGAGTGCTTGGCGTCCGGCATACACTTTGACGTCGGGCAGGTCACTCATCAGACTTTTGAGTTCGTCGTAACGCTGTTCGTTGGCAATGACGATGGCGGCAGGCTTGAACTGATGGGCTTGCTGGGCCAGCAGTTCTACTTTGTTATTGGCGGTTAGGCAGTACACCTCGTAGAGGTCGGTGTGTTCGGCGATAACCTCGAGGGCTTGGGTGCCTATAGACCCCGTTGAGCCGAGGATGGCTATTTGTTTCTTTTTCATATATCAAGTAATCCTTCTGGGATGTTCATTCGTATTTGTCGGTGTTCGGTGTCGATGTCGACGATGAGGTCGTCGTTGGCAGGGATGAGGCGGCCGTTCTCCAGTTCGAAGAGGATGTTGGCGGTGGTGTCGTCGATGGAGGCGATGGTCCCGACGACCAAATCGTCGGGCACAGTGTGGGCGGCGGTTTTTCCGTCGCCATCGTTGATGATGGTGAAGCCCACGAGGGATGCCAGGGAGAGGTCGTCGTCGGCCTCTTCGGCGAGTGCGCGTGGGAAATAGACGTCGCAACCGGTGAGTTCCTGTGCGCGCTGCTGAGTGTCGATGTCGCAGAACTTAACGAGGCAAACGGTGTCGTTGCGGAAGCGGTATTCCTCCATGAAGAAAGGCACGAGGATGCCGTCGATGTCGAGCACGAGATAGTCGGCATCAACACGGTCGAAGATGTCGTCGTCAAACTGGAACGACACCTCGCCTTTGACTCCGTGGGCTTTGCCCAAACGGCCAATCTTGTAAACTTCCTCTGGTTTGATCATATTTTTTCTAGATGCTCTAGATTTTCTAGATGTTCTAGTTATATTCTTTCAATTTTTGCACCGAGGGCGTTGAGGCGATCCTCGATGTGTTCGTATCCGCGGTCAATCTGTTCGATGTTGCTGATGACGCTGGTGCCATTGGCACTCATGGCGGCGATGAGCAGGGCGATACCGGCACGGATATCGGGACTGGACATGCGGCTGCCACGCAGGGTCAGCTTACGGTCGTGGCCTACGACGACGGCACGATGGGGGTCGCAGAGGATAATCTGTGCGCCCATATCGATGAGACGGTCGACAAAAAACAGACGGCTCTCGAACATCTTCTGATGGAACAATACCGAGCCGCGAGCCTGCGTGGCTACGACAATGAGTACGGAGAGCAGGTCGGGAGTAAGTCCAGGCCATGGTGCATCGGCCAGCGTCATGATAGTACCATCGATGAACGAGTCGACAACGTAGTGTTTCTGATGAGGGATGAAGAGATCGTCGCCATTTTCCTCGACTTTGACGCCCAAACGTCGGAAGGCATCGGGGATGATGCCGAGATTCGCGAGCGAGACGTCCTTGATGTGTACGCCGTCGCCACACATGGCCGCCATACCGATAAACGAGCCCACTTCAATCATGTCGGGCAACAGGCGGTGGTCGGTACCATGCAGCGTGGTGACGCCAGCGATGGTGAGCAGGTTGCTGCCGATGCCTGTGATGTTGGCTCCCATGCGGTTGAGCATGTGGCAGAGTTGTTGGATGTAGGGTTCGCAGGCTGCATTATAGATGGTGGTAGTCCCCTCGGCGAGTACGGCAGCCATAATAATGTTGGCCGTACCAGTGACCGAAGCCTCGTCGAGCAGCATGTAGGAGCCTGTTAGGCCGTTAGCTTTTGGCTTTTGGCCTTTGGCAAAGATTTCGTAGACGTTACGGTTCGGAACCTGGCGGAAACGAGCACCGAGTTTCTGGAAGCCCAGGAAGTGGGTGTCGAGACGGCGACGGCCTATCTTGTCGCCACCAGGTTTGGCAATGACAGCCTTGCCCATACGAGCCAACAGCGGACCAATCATCATGACGGAGCCGCGCAGCTGGGCGCACTTCTCAACGAATTCGTCGCTCTCGAGGAATGCCATGTTGAGGGCGTCGGCCTGGAAGGTAAAGACGCCTTTTGATGTGGACGTCACCTTCACGCCGACGTCTTTCAACAGTTGGATGAGGTTGTTGACGTCGCGAATGTTGGGAATGTTGCTGATGGTGACGGGCTCGTGGGTGAGCAACGTAGCACAGATGACTTGCAGCGCCTCATTCTTGGCACCCTGCGGCGTGATGGTGCCGCTGAGCAGATGTCCGCCTTCTATCTTGAATGTTGCCATCTCTTACTTCTTTTTCTTTTTATTCTTGCCTTCTGCTTTTGCGGGCTGCATGCTGTCGAACTGGAACATTGAGAGGTCGAGCTGGATGATACCATCGGTAAAACGGGCAAGATCGTCGGCTACGCGCTCGTCGTCCACCGAACCATTACCCCATGCCATCAGGTCGCGTTTCATCTGGTTAGCAGTCTGGCGTACCAGTTCGTCGCGCTCAGGACCTTCGGGCATGGTCTTCAAGTGTTCGAAGACCTCGGCGAGCAGGCGTCCGTAGTGACGCTGATAGAAGAGCCCGTCTTTGCCGGGCAGTGGCACTGGATTGGGTTTTGCATGAATCTTCTCCGCCTCATTGACGTCGAAGGGCCAGTCGATGTCGAGTTGTTTGTGACTCATAAGGAACAGGTGGTCCCAAAGGGTCTGCTCGTAGTCGGGAGTGGTGCGAATCTGCGTGTTTTTGCCCTCCATCTGTTGGATGATGGACTGTGCACAGGCATTACGCTCTTCTTTGGTAGGCAGACTGATGGCCAAATCGACCATCTTCTGTATTTCACGTCCGTATTCGGGCATGACCAGCTTCTCGCGCTGGGTGTTGTAGTCTAATCCTTTAATATCCATATGTTTTTATAAAAGTTTCTTGGGTTTGATGGCAACAAAGTCCTTCAGATAGAAAGGAACGAAATAAGCCACGTCCTCGAACTGTTCGTTGAGAAAACGCCGTTCGGCCAGTGGCTGCATCCATTTTGCCAGGGGTTCGATGTCCTCAATGAAGTGGGCATTGGGGTGGGTGATGACATCCTTGCACTTCTCGGCGCCATTGCCAAAGAAATAGACAGGACGCTCGTCGAGCCACTGCTTGTAAGTATCGGCCTCGATGATGTCGGCACTGACGTCGCGAACGGTTTTCAGTCCGCGGTCGTAAAGAGCAGCATAAACCTCCATGCGACGTGCGTCGAGCATGGGACAAAGAAGGGCGTTGTCCTCTTTGATCTTTTCACATAACAACAGGGGAACGCAAAGCAGTTCCAACGTGGGAACGGCGATGAGTTTCAGGTCACGACCGTAACAGATGCCCTTTGCCATAGAGACACCGATGCGCAGACCGGTATAGGAACCAGGACCGCAGCTGACGCTGACAGCATCGAAGGGTATGGCGTGGTTGTCGGTGAACGACATGGCCTCGTCGACCATCGTTGCCAGTCGCTCGGCGCTGGTGCCTTTGCGCTCGGCCCGTTGTTCATCGTGGAAAATCACCTGTGAGTCGTCGCTCACGGCCACCGAGCACACATCGGTGCTGGTTTCTATGTGCAGAATGCAAGACATGCTTTCGTTGCTTTGTTCACATAATGGGGTGCAAAGTTACGAAGAAAGCGGCGAAACACCAAATTAATTTGCACTTTTAGCTTACTTTCACGCTCACAGGCGGCGCTCATCGCCGGCGAGAAGGCCGGCGCACGGCGGCTCGCCGCAGATGAGACGGGCGGCGCACTGCGGCAGAAAGAGCGGCTGGAAAGCCCCTGCGGGAGCCTTCCAGCCGCTCAGGGTGTAGATGCCATCGGCGCTATTGGAACTGGAAGTCGAGCATGGTGCCCAGCGACTTGCCTTTCTCCTCGGAGTAGAAGGCGAAGAAGAGGGCGTGCTTGCCGGTGAACTTGCCCAGGTTGGGCAGGTCTACCACCAGCTCGGTGGGCTCCTGCGGCATGTCGGCCTGCAGGTCGATGAAGGCGAGGATGTAGCCACCCTGCGATGTCCAAGGCCTGTCGAGCAGCACGGTGATGGTTCCGTTGATGCCGCCGGGGATGAAGTTCAGCAGCAGCTTCGCGTCGGTACGCCCCTGCGTGGCCGAGAAGTTGAAGTACTTGTATCCTACGATGGAACTGTCGGTATTGTTCACCACGGCGTTGGTGTTGTTGCGCAGGGCGTAGGGTGCCTCAAAGCGGTCGTCGGTGCCATAGCCCCTGTCGACGTAGGAGCCGAAGAAGGTGTTGTTGGGCCATTCGTGGATAGCAGGTTTCGGTCCTGTGTACCAACAAGCGATACCGGCAGAGTGTCTCTCCAATGGGTTGAGGCCATCACGTGCAAAACCTTCTGAGGTGTATTCACCTTCGGTAATCTCCACCTTTCCCCCCTTGCCTTCTTCTACATTCACTTCGATAGGTGCCACCATTGCCTGACGGGCATATTCATCAGTGCCCGTCTGACGGTGGTAGAACACATACCATTTCCCGTTGATTTCGCAGATGGAACCGTGGGTGTTGCCGTCAGGTGTAGCCGATGCGATGACATTTTCCTGCTCGTCTTTCTCACGGCCACGTCCATCAATGATGATGCCGCCATACGTCCAAGGACCAAGTGGATTGTCGCTGTAGCAGTATGCTAAGGTGTAGTTGGACATAGGTAAGCCAAATTCCCCTTCCTCTGTGAAGCGGCTGTAGATGAACACATACTTGTCCTTTATCTTGCGGATGGACGATGCTTCGAAGAAGCGGAACTGCCCCTCTTGGTAGCGTCCGGATATCATGTCCTCGACAATCTTTGTGCCTGGTTTCACTGTTGCCATCGTCTTGGGGTCAAACTCTGCGGCATAAGAGCGCTCAAATCCCCAGTAGCCATACACTCTGCCGTCGTCATCAACAAACACGGCGGGGTCGAACTGCAGCACGCCATCCACCTGATTGGGGTTATCTTTGTTCCAGTTGCACACTTCGAAAGGACCATCGGGACGGTCGCTCTTGGCAATCAGTCCGTTGCGCATGCCAGTCTGGTCATTGGGAAACAGGTAGTAGGTTTTCTTGCCCGTACTGTCTGTCACCAATGTAACATCTGGTGCATAAAGCACGTCAGCAGTGCCTTTCGCATCAAAAGGTTCCCCGTTGGCATTCTTGTCCACCACCAGGATGACACCGTCATATCGCCAGTTGTTGAGGCTATCAACAGAGGCTGACCATACCACTTGGTCACGTCCGCAGTATTCGCTGATGAGGTCATCGTGTGAGCCATACACATACACACGGTACTTCCCGGGTTGGTCGGGGTCTTCAAACACATAGGGTTCGCCGTCAGGGATGTGTTCCCAAAGGGGCATGAATGGGTTGCCTACGGTGGTCAGTTTTGTCTGTGCCATTTCTGTTGTTTTAATGTTGCAGGATGTTGACAAGGCTGCGCAACAAGTGACTGCAATGAAGGTTTTGATAGAGGTGTTCATATCTTAGAGTTGAAGAATTGAAAAAGATTGAAAAAATTGATAATAATTGTGGCAAAGTTAAGAAATTTATATGAAATTATTTGTATCTTTGCACGTCAAAACTTAAAAAGATCATTTTTTCAATACTTCAATCTTTCAATTTTTGCAAAAGATGACAATTTCGACAGCAGAATCGTGTACGGGTGGACGCATTGCAGCAGCCATTACGGCGCAGAGTGGTGCGAGTCGCTACTTCGAAGGTGGGCTAGTTGCATACCAGAACGAGGTGAAGGTGCAGATGCTGGGGGTGCCAGCTGAGATGATTGCGGAGTATGGGGTGGTGTCGCGTGAGGTGGCAGAGCAGATGGTGAAAGGTGCGTGTCGCCTTTTCCGCACCGATTATGCGTTGGCTTCAACAGGTTATGCTGAGGCGTGGGAAGGACATGAGGTGGAGATATGGGTAGCATGGGGCAGCGAGGGTGATGTCCATTCGCTGTGTCTGCGTGAAGACTTCGGCAGGGTGAAGAATGTGGAGATTGCCACTGAATGTGTACTGGATGAGTTCGGGAAATACCTGAAAGAAATTCACAATCCGCTGGCAGGCATTGAGACAAGTATTGCATAAGTCGTTAACTCCTTTAACTTCGATTACTTCGAGCGTAGCGATAACTTCAGAAAGTTAAGTAAAACATATCATATGAAACAAGTATTAGCGATGGTGGCCCTCGTTGTGGCTACACTGCCAGTAATGGCACAACAGACAAAGTACAGCATTAAGGGTACAGCCCCTGCTGGTAGTAAGATGGTGTATATGGGAAACCGTGATTCACATGAGGTGCTGGACAGTGCTGCGGTGAGTGGCGGTCAGTTCTCCTTCGAAGGCTCCTACACCAAGGATGCCCTTCTTTTTGTGAGAGTGGATGAAGCTCCACGTTTCGTTATCATGTTCAATGATGGCACACCCGCCACTATTGATCTCTCCACCAACGTCCTGAAAGGTTCTGCTCAAAATCAGAGTTTGAACTATTATGACCGTCAGAACGATTCCTTGCTGATGCAGATGAGTGCCTTGAGGTCAGAGGTGCTGGATGCCTATTATGATATGTCCTTATCTGAGGAAGAGCGGGAGAGCAACGCGGAAAAGAAGGGTGCGGAGGTGAAACCTGAGTTAGATCGACTGACTGACAAGGATAGGGAACTGATGGCGCAGATGCTGAAGGAGAACGAGAAGACGCTTGTTCCAGCCGCTTTTGTTGATAACCTCGTTGCATTCTATGGAATGGACGGTTTCAAGGAGATGCTGGATGCCAATCCTCCCTATGCGAACCATCCTGCCCTTGATGAAATCAAGTATCGCATTGCTCAGGAAGAGGCGAAACAGAAGATTATGGGACAGCCCTTCACTGACCTTGAAGAGGCAGACACTGAGGGCAACCTGCACAAACTCAGCGAGTATGTAGGTAAAGGTCAATGGGTGCTCATCGACTTTTGGGCTTCATGGTGTGGACCTTGTCGTGCTGAGATGCCCAATGTGGTGGCTAACTATGAGAAATATCACGCCAAAGGTTTCAACATTGTCGGTCTTTCTTTCGACCAGAAAAAGGATGCATGGGTGAAGGCTATCAAGGAACTGAACATGCCTTGGGTACACCTCGCTGACCTGAAGGGTTGGGAGACCGTCGCTGCTAAGGTGTATCACATCGATGCCATTCCTGCAAGCCTGTTGGTGAATCCTGAGGGAAAGATTGTGGCACGCGACTTGAGAGGTGCTGCATTGGGCAAAAAACTGAAAGAAATATTTGGTGAGTAAGCTTTGCTTATTCAGCTAAAAATCTTTTTACATCTTCCAGCATGGATTGGGCTTTCTCCCGTCCGTGCTGGTAGATGGCACGTAGTTTAGGCTCATCCAGTTCGATGCGTCCGATTTCTAAAGGGTGGTCGGGATAGATGACGAGGACATTCCCTTTTTCAGCTTGTTCTTCGATGTATTGCAATTGGGCATTGTACATCTCATGACGGCGTGCCATACATTCCGCCACTTGGGGATAGTTGGGATACCACATCTTGAAGAGCCACTTGTATTTGTTGGGTGTCTTCTGGTAACCTTTAGGTCTGGTGAGGATGACGATGTTGCGCTCGTAGCCGATTTCCTGAAAATGCTGTAGGGGGATGCAATCCACCAATCCGCCATCCAACAGTTTCATGCCGTCGATTTCCACAGGTGTGGAGGCAATGGGCATAGAACCAGTAGCTCGAAACCATTCGAGGGTGCTGTCCTCCACGTGGTCAATCTGCTGATAGACGGGTTTGCCTGTCTTGATGTCCGTGCACGCCAGATAGAACTCAGTCGGGTCAGCTTCGAATGCAGGTATGTCGAACACGTCCAATTCCATCGGCATCGTGTGGTAGGCAAATTGGGCATTGACGAAATTGCCCGTTGTGATGAAGGAACGCCATCCCATGTAGCGAGGGTCATCTTTGAAGCGTACATTGTAACGGAGACCACGTCCCACTTGGTGAGATTTGAAGTTGCATCCAAACAGGACGCCAGCCGACACGCCGATGATGCCATCGACAGTGATGCCAGCCTCTTGCATCACATCGATGAAACCTTCGGAGAAGAGCCCGCGCATTCCTCCGCCTTCGAGTACCAGTCCTTTTTTCATGAGACGCTACGCTAAATGATCAATAAAAAATGATAAATGAGAAATATTGGGGGCAAAGATACGAAAAACTCCTAACTCCTGACTCCTAACTCCCAAATTTTCTCTATCTTTGTACCGTAAAAAATAAAGAATATGCAAAAGAGTCTGTTTTTCATCGTGTTGTTGTGCGTGTGTATGACGGTGCAGGCACGTAAGAAGGTAAACCATGCTTCTGATGGGGAAGGTGGTCGTCCGAAGGTGGCATTGGTGCTGGGTGGTGGAGGCGCAAAGGGTGCTTCCGCTGTGGGTGTGTTGAAATATGTGGAGAAGTCGGGTGTACCTATCGACATGGTGGTGGGTACGAGCATCGGTTCGATTGTGGGGGGATTGTATGCGATGGGACAGACGAGTGAACAGTTGGATTCGCTTTTCCGTACAAGGGCTTGGGCAAACCTCTTTACAGGCTCGCTGATGGGCGACAGTATTGTGAGGACGTTGAGAGACCTGACGGGTGGAGAAGTGTCGTTCGAGTCGTTGCAAAAACCCTTCCGTTGTGTGGCGGTGGATATGAATAGGATGAAGGAAGTGGTGCTGAAAGAGGGTGATCTAGCGCAGGCAATGCGTGCCAGTATGGCGATTCCTGTGGTGTTCAAGCCTGTGAAGATAGGCAATATGAAGTTGGTGGATGGCGGTGTGCTGAACAACTTGCCTGTGGATGTGGCAAGGGAAATGGGTGCCGACTATGTGATTGCGGTGGATTTGACGGTGAACAAGCACGAAAACAACTCCTCCTCCCTTTTGTCGCTATTGCGGCCAGACCTGAAGAAATATCAGCGAAATCGCAAAGATGCCGACATCTACATCAATCCCAATCTGAAGGGTTATGGGGCAGAGGATTTCATGCCGAACAAGATAGCCGAGATGATTGACTTGGGTGAGAAGGCAGGCAAGGCGTCGCTGAAGGAAATGAAGAAACTGAAAAAGAGACTGGATTAGGCCAGTCTCTTCTTGTTTTGTAGTTGATGTCGGTAGCTCCATGCGAAATAGAAGCACAAGGACAAGGACGCCAGTACGACAAGGCTTGTCCACAGGAGCGTGGCGTACCCACCATCGGTGCCTGTGCCATTCAGCCAGTTGATGGCAGACTGGAGAGTGTCAATCACGTTTTCGCAGGAGTCGATGATGTCCTTGGGGATGATGGAGTCGGTACTCTCTGGTGCGATCACTGAATCCTTTGCGGGCTTGAGGATGTAAACGGTGTCAGGATCGATTTTGATGGGTGGCCGATAAGGTCTGCCTGGATAGGCAATGTCTAAAAGATTGAACATAAGCCAAATTGTTTAGTTGTTAATGTATGATGTTATATATTAATTCCGTAGAATGAAAAGATGAGCCACAGGAGCATTCCGATGAGGAAACTGATGGCATTGCACAAGAAGCTATAGATGACCGCCTGCCGGATGCTATGCGTGAAGAGCCAGTACCATAAAGCTTCGACGAAGAAGACGAGCGCCTCGCCAATGAGGATACCGCCCATGCTGTCGTTGACGAGCAGCACGTAGAGGTTCAGCGGTATGTTGGTCAACACATTCACCGCGATGGACGAGAGAAGAACTATCTTCCGCCGTTCCAGCAGGAACCACAACACCCCCAACTCGATGAGGATGGTGGGGATGAGGGAGACGAGGAGTTGCAGGGTCAGTTGTCCATCCATAGTCTTATCGCAGATAAATCTAATGTGGCGAGCAGATACCCTGGTATCAGTGATGCCGCCAGCAGTCCGAATGCCAACCCCTCTTTGCCCCTTATCAACGTGTTCGCCCAGTAGAGTGTAATGGGCATCGTGCAGTTCACGAGGAATATTCCTGTGAGCATCACGGCGATGTGAAGGTTTCTGCCGATGAAGCAGATGATGGCTCCCACCACCATGAGCAGCAAGGATTTCCATATTCCTAACCCTTTGGCGAACCACCCACCAGCCATCTTCCCCAGCATGGACACGGCGCCCAACACCAAGAGGAGCGTAGTGCTTTTCGTGATGCCAGTCGTATAGGCTTCACCTGCAAACGAACGTCCTGCCACGATGAGCATGATGAGGACAATGAAGTACCAAACACCTTCCCAATACTTCATGTCATGGGGATATTGGTCATTGTAAGACGCATTTCCTGTGGAGAACTTGAGGGCTGTCACAGCCAACACTCCTATGCCCAACAAGAAAGCATAGAGCAAGAACCACGAAGCGAACACCCCTCCGATGGCGAGTCCGAAAGCGCCAGTGGAGACAAACACACCCAATGCACGGATATCATTCCCAGAGCGGATGGCGGTCTGTTTACCACCCCATACGTGAAAGAGCGAATTGCCCATACCGAGCAGTACGGCCGTTGAAAGTTGACCGTTGACAAGCCCATGCGCTGGGCGAATTTCTGCCAACTGACTGTTTGTCGTCACCGACGCCATCAGCACAGCCAATGTCAGCAACAGCACAGAAGCGAGCAACATCCAATGTTTCTGCTGCATCTTGTCTGCCCACCAACCAGTGAGGGGCTGCGTGAGGAATGCCAACACGTTGTAAGTCACAAACGGAAGCACGATGTCGATGCTGCCGTCTGCCGTCGTGAGATACAGGCAACAGATGCACAAACCGTCGACGAGGAAATGGAGCAAGGCACTCACTCCCGTCAATCTGATGCATTCGTTTCGGCAGAGTTGGAACATGGTCGTTTCATCATCTTTTGCTGCAAAAGTACGTAAAAAAGCACACGTAAACATAAAAATAAAGATTCTTTTCGTTTATTTTAGAAATTTTATATACCTTTGCTCAATAATCTTCAATTAAAAACTGTACTTTTATGGAACCTGTCATGCTTCTGCAACTATTCGTCGTGCTGGGAGCCCTCTATGTAGGCTCACGTTACGGCAGTTTGGCATTGGGTGCCATTTCTGGCATCGGTCTTGCGATTCTCGTTTTGGGTTTCGGCTTAGAACCTGGTAGTCCTCCTACTGATGTGATATACATCATTATAGCAGCCGTCACCTGCGCTGGCATTATGCAAGCCTCGGGTGGTATGGATTGGCTGATACAGATGGCAGAGAAGTTGCTTCGTAAAAAACCTGGACATATTACATTCCTTGCTCCGTTCTGCACTTTCTTTTTGACGGTGCTTGTTGGTACAGGACATGTGGTCTATACACTGATGCCTATCATTTGTGACATCGCATTGAAGAAAGGTATCCGCCCAGAGCGCCCTTGTGCTGTTGCCTCTATTGCCTCTCAGGTGGGTATCACTTGTTCACCTATTGCTGCTGCTGTTGTGGCATTTGTCAGCATCTCCAACGCTAACGGTTTTGAAATCGCCATTCCCGATGTGTTGATGGTTTCGATTCCTGCTTGTCTCTGCGGATTGACGGCTGCTGCCCTTTGTTCGTACAAGCGTGGCAAGGACCTCGACAAAGACCCTGAGTTCCAGAAGAGACTACAAGATCCTGAGCAGCGTGACTACATCTATGGCTCGAACGCCACTACTTTGGACAAGGAGATTCCACAATCGGCAAAGAACGCTGTCTTCATCTTCCTGGGTGCTTTGATTATCATCGTCTTCTTCGCTATTTTCCAGAACACTTTGCCCGCCTACGAAACCTTGCGTGCTGTCAAGGGAAATCATGACCTCTATATTGACGAGAATCTTACCATGACTGCAAGTCAATTGGTGAAGGCGAGGGTGCATGTGACAGGTGTGACAGAATGGTTTAATAAGCCATTGACGATGAATGTGGTCATCCAGATGATTATGATCTCTGCTGCTGCCTTGATGATTATCTTTGCGAAGGCAAGTCCCAAGAAGGCTGTGGCAGGTTCTGTATGGCAGTCGGGTATGGTGGCAGTGGTGGCTATTTACGGTATCGCTTGGCTTGCTGACACTTTCTTCACCAATTATATGGATACGATGCAAAGCTCGCTTGAGGGTGTTATTAGTGAGTATCCTTGGGCCATTGCATTTGTGTTCTTCGTGGTGTCTGTGCTCATCAACAGCCAAGGTGCTGTGGTGGTGGCGATGTTGCCGTTGGCATATTCCTTGGGCATCCCAGGTCCTATCCTTTTGGGTGTGCTTCCATCGGTCTATGGCTACTTCTTCATCCCCAATTATCCTTCTGATATTGCTACGGTGAATTTCGACCGTTCAGGCACAACGAAGATTGGTAAGTACTTGCTCAACCACTCCTTCATGATGCCAGGTCTCGTCAGCGTCATTGTCAGCACCATCGTGGGTTTGATTATCACAACGATTTTCTATTAAAATGAATATATGAAAAAGATTTTTACTACTGTTTTTGTGGCAACATTGGCCACGCTGCCTGTGTGGGCAGAGAATGAAGAGGTGCAGGAAATCAATATGCCTGCTGAAGAGAGAATTGAAACATCAGAATTTGAACCGAACGGGACGCCTGGTGCTGGTTTCATCACCGACCTCGTGAACAACAGTCTGGAGAGTGCGCTCCAGAGTGCTGCCCCAGCTCCAGCAGGCAAAGCACAGTTGGGCAGGAAGTTGACTGACTATGCTTCGGCTCCCAAGTTCGGAGGCTATTTCATTGGCAAGTACGCTTACAGCGACCAAGACGGCGCGAAGGGTGGGGCAGGCTTCAGCCAGCGACTCATCCGTCTGTATGTGGATGGCACCATCCTCACAGACTTCAAGTACCGCATTCAGATGCAGGTGAACAACTCCACCTTCCACATGAAGGACTACTTTGTGGAGTGGTCGCACTGGAAGGAGCTCGCTGTCAAGGTGGGTCAGTACAAGCGTGCCTTCCTTTTCGAGAACCCTTACAACCCATGGGATGTGGGCGCTGGCGACTATTCGCAGATTTCCAATTGTATTGCTGGTATCAGCGACAAGGACGGCAATGTCGGCAATGGTGGTCGTGATCAGGGTCTTCAGGTGCAGGGTGACCTTTTCCCTGCCAAGTCAGATGGTCATCGCTTCCTCCACTATCAGTTGCAGGTGATGAACGGTCAGGGCATCAACACTGGTGACAAGAACGGCCACAAGGACTTCATCGGTTCTCTGCAGTTCCAACCCATCAAGGACCTCTTCATCGGCATCTTCGGATGGACAGGCGACTATGTGGACAACACAGGTGTGGAGATTGACCGTAACCGTTGGGCAGCTTCCGTCAAGTATGAGCACAACGACTGGACCGTTCGTGCTGAATATGCCCATGCGCAGGGCATACTCGCCAACTATCAGGGAGAAGGAAAGGCTGATGGTTGGTATGCCACCGTGGGTGTTCCTTGCACCCCTTGGCTCAAGGTCTATGGCAAGTACGACGCTTATCGTGCCGACAAGACTTGGGGCTCCACCAAGACCATCTACAGCATCATCCCCAACTTCCAGATTCACAAAAACCTGATGCTGCAGCTTCAGTACAACCACGTGCACAACCGCAACCTCGAGCACAAGGACTACAACGAACTCTGGGCAGAGATGTACGTGAGATTCTGATTGCACTCATTTGGACATTCGAATAAGCACTCAGCACATCAAACATGTGTTGGGTGCTTGTTTATTGTAACATGGTGGAAAAAAAATGTAACGATAGGGGAGGGGCTGTCAAATGAAAAAGCCGTAACTTTGCCGCCAGAATCCAAAAACCTATCGAAATGAAGAAAATTTTATTGAGCGCTGTATTCAGCATTTGTGCTGTTGTCTCTGTATGGGCAGCAGATCGGTTTGTGACCTTTACCCCTCAAGGGAGTGCCTTTTGTTTGACTGACCAAAAAGGAACGATTCAGTATGATCAGAACGATTGGAAGGGTGTGCATATCGCCATCGCTAACCTGAAGAAGGATTTGGAGAAGGTGACAGGGCGACAGGATTACCCCATCGTAGTTGGTACACTGGGTAAGAGTGCTGCTATTGATCAGATGGCAAAGAAAGTATCTGCCATCAAGGATTTGAAAGGTAAGACAGAGATGTTCATCATCACGACGGTGAAGGATCAGTTGGTCATTGCGGGCAGTGACAAGCGTGGAACGATTTACGGCATCTACGAATTGAGTCAGCAGATTGGTGTGAGCCCTTGGTATGACTGGGCGGATGTGCCTGCGGAGAAGCACGACCAACTCTATATCAAGAAGGGTGTCTATACGGATGGTGAGCCTGCCGTGAAGTATCGTGGCATCTTCCTGAACGATGAGGCTCCTTGCCTGACAGGATGGGTGAAGGAGAATTATGGCGGCTATAACCATGAGTTCTATGCAAGAGTGTTTGAGCTGGTGCTCAGATTGAAGGGTAACTATATGTGGCCTGCCATGTGGGATGCGATGTTCTATGCGGATGACCCTCTGAACATGCAGACGGCTGATGATATGGGTGTGTGCATGGGTACAAGTCACCATGAACCTTTGGCACGTGCGCATAAGGAGTGGACGAGCCATCGCAGAGAGTATGGTGCTTGGAACTACGACACGAACCAGGAAACACTGGACAAGTTCTGGAAGGGTGGTGTGGAACGTATGAAAAATACGGAGGATGTGGTGAC
>JAEEGJ010018582.1_pt1 | contig 15490 bp, 10 predicted proteins | sample 8958761 | NCBI WGS metagenome assembly JAEEGJ01 (sample SAMN16246546, study PRJNA631951) | gut metagenome | biome: gut microbiome; feature: rumen; material: RS-attached | host: Bos | place: Iran: Karaj | collected 2018-10 | reverse complement strand
TATCAACCAGCATATCGGATCGCTGTTTTTGGATCCTCCGCCATATCTTGATGCGGTTGAGAATCTGATTAGAATAGCAAGAGGTTTCAAGGACCTTAAGTTTGTCGATTTCGGCGGAGGATACGGAATACCTTATCATAAGCTTGATGATGAAGCACCTTATCCGATGGAAGACTTTAAGGCAAGGCTTTTACCGATTCTTGATGCCTTTGTTGCGGATTACGGCTATGCTCCTTTATTTAAGTCGGAGCCCGGACGTTTCTGTATAGCTGAAGGCGGAATAATCTTAGGAAGAGTCAATGCGGTTAAAGAAAACTACGGCAGGACCTATGCGGGTACCGATGTCGGAATGAATACTCTTATAAGACCTGCAATGTATGACTCATATCATGACATAGAGGTACTGCGTAACGGCAAGGCTGTTGCAAGAGAGAACATGATTGAGCAGAATATCTCGGGTCAGATATGCGAAAGCGGAGATTTGATCGTTAAGGACAGGATGCTGCCTGAGATTAAGGAGGGCGATCTTGTTGCTGTGCTTGACGCGGGAGCTTACGGCTATTCGATGGCATCAACTTACAACACCAGACCGAGACCGGCAGAGGTTCTTATATGTTCGGACGGAAGTGTCAAGGTGATACGTCGTCGTGAGACATATGAAGATCTTATGGCATTGTTTTAAAATCATATATATGAGTTGAGTAACAGGCGGCGGAATTTTGTATTCCGTCGCTTCTGTGTTATTATATGAGTATGGACAGAGAAGCTTTGATTCAATTGATAATATTAATAGTTCTGGTCGGATTGTCGGCATTTTTTTCATCCGCCGAGACGGCTTTAAATTCCGTGTCCGCAATCAAGATCAGGGCACTTGTTGAAGAGGGAAGACGTAACGCAAGGACGCTTGAGAAGGTTACTAAGAAGTACGGCAAGATGTTATCGACCATCCTTATAGGTAATAACATCGTCAATATCTCGGCTTCTGCACTGGCTACGACCTTTACTATAAGAGTGTTCGGCGACTATGCGATCGGATATGCAACAGGACTTTTAACACTCGCGGTATTATTGTTCGGCGAGATTGTTCCCAAGCATGCGGCCAAGATTAAAGCCGAGAAGCTCTCTCTTTTTTACGCACCGATAATCGCCTCTATGATGTGGATATTAACTCCGGTCATATGGATCGTGGATCATATAGCCAAGGTTATAATGTTCATCCTTCGTATCGATCCCAATGAAAAGAGTGTGATAACGGAGGCCGAGCTTCGTACCTATGTGGATGTAAGTCATGAGGACGGAGTGATTGAGAGTGATGAGAAGACCATGATCAACAACGTGTTTGATTTTTCGGATGCGCTTGTCAAGGAGATCATGATTCCCAACATAGATATGGTATGTGTTGAGAAGCAGGCGGGATATGACGAGGTCATGAGCGTTTTTAAGGAATGCATGTACACGCGAATCCCCGTATACGAATCGGAGAGGGATGACATCATAGGCCTGGTTAATATCAAGGACTTTATCCTGGTTGATGATAAGAAGGGCTTTAAGATAGAGAACATCATGCGAAGCGGATATTATACCTATGAGTATAAGAAGACTTCGGATCTTTTGCTTGAGCTTAGGCAGAGCGGGCTTAGCGTGGCCTTTGTCATAAGCGAGTACGGAGCATGTGTCGGGATGGTGACTCTTGAGGATCTGCTTGAAGAGATAGTCGGCGAGATCAGGGATGAGTATGACGAGGAAGAGAAGGAGTCTATCAAGAAGGTTGAGAAGAATGTCTATATCATAGAAGGAAGCCGTAAGATAGATGACGTTAATGATGCGCTTAATCTGTCGCTTGACAGTGAAGAATATGATTCGATTGCGGGACTTATTCTCGAACAGATCGACAGGATGCCGCTTGAAGGCGATGAGATTATGCTTGAGGGCGGAATAAGGCTTAAAGTCAATGAAGTTGAGAATAACCGTATCACCAAAGTCAGACTTACCATACCCGAGAAGGAGCCGGAAGGCGTTTCGGAGGCGGATGACTGACAATACACATTGTGCACAGATTGAAAAATACTTTGCATAAAAGGATATTTGTGTTATACTACTAGGGCGTTAAGCGTATTAGAAGAATGTAATGAAGATTAGGAGGATATCCGAATGAAGCATATCAAGACACTTACGACAAGAGATCTTAAGGAGTCAATGAAGAAGGGCGGTTGCGGCGAGTGCCAGACATCTTGCCAGTCAGCATGCAAGACTTCATGCACAGTAGGTAATCAGACCTGCGAGAAGCTTAAGTAAGTAACAGTTATAATATGTAGATATCTGACTCGAAGTTACAGTCGTATGCTTGAATATGCATTATTCGGGTGTATGGCTGTGACTTCGAGTTTGTTATGCTAAGACGTGCGCAGGTAATGCGCACATAAAGAGGCATTATGATTCATCAGTATAAGAACAACGGATACAATATAGTCCTTGATGTCAACAGCGGTTCGGTCCACGTGGTGGATGACTGTGTATATGACATAGTTCCCGTATTGGAGCCCATTATCAAGGCCGGACTTACGGGTGAGACAGCTATAGAGGCTGCATGCATGGCATGCGAGAAGCTGCCTTACAGCAGCAGTGACATCAAAGAGGTGGTTGAAGAGCTCATGCAGCTTTATGAAGAGGGCAGGCTCTATGCACCCGATGAATATGAAGACTATGTTATGGACTTTAAGAAGCGCAAGACAGTGGTCAAGGCTTTGTGCCTTCACATTGCGCATGACTGTAACCTGGCCTGCAAATACTGCTTTGCGGGAGAGGGCGAATACCATGGTGACAGGGCGCTTATGAGCCTTGAAGTGGGTAAGAAGGCACTTGATTTCCTTATCGCCAATTCCGGTAACAGGATCAATCTTGAAGTCGACTTTTTCGGCGGCGAGCCCACGCTAAATTTCGACGTGGTCAAGGGCATAGTAGAGTACGGACGAAGCCTTGAAGAGCCGAACAATAAGAAGTTCAGATTTACGCTTACAACCAACGGCATACTTCTTAATGATGATATGCTTGAGTTTATCAATAAAGAGATGAGTAACATCGTCTTAAGCATAGACGGACGTAAGGAAGTCAATGATATGATGCGTCCGATGCGCGGAGGACAGGGCTCATACGATACAATAGTTCCCAAGTATTTAAAGGTTGCGGAAAGCAGAGATCAGATGAATTATTACGTCAGAGGTACATATACACGTAATAATCTTGATTTCTCAGAGGATGTCAAGCACCTTGCGGACTTGGGCTTTGAGCAGATCTCGGTTGAGCCTGTTGTGGCTAAGCCCGAGGATGACTATGCGCTTAGAGAAGAAGATCTTCCTAAGTTATTCGAAGAGTATGATAAGCTTGCGGCAGACCTTATAAGAAGACGTAAGGAAGGCAAGCCCGTTAATTTCTTCCACTTTATGATAGATCTTGAGGGCGGTCCCTGTGTAGCCAAGAGACTTTCAGGCTGCGGTTCGGGAACGGAGTATCTGGCAGTTACACCCTGGGGTGATCTCTATCCCTGCCATCAGTTTGTCGGCAACGAAGACTTCCTTATGGGTAATGTATACGAAGGCATTAAGCGCGATGATATAAGAGATGAGTTTAAGTGCTGTAACGTATATGCCAAAGAGAAGTGTAAGAAGTGTTTTGCAAAGTTCTACTGCAGCGGAGGATGTGCAGCCAATTCGTACAATTTCCACGGCAACATCAACGATGCCTATGATTTGGGTTGTGAATTGATGAAAAAAAGAGTAGAATGTGCTATTATGATGAAAGCTGCTTTGGACGAGCAGAATACACAGTAATATAAAGATTTCCAATATATAAAGAGAGTAAGGAGAAGAGTATTATGAAAAAGAGTCGAGCTTTGATATGGCTCATAGTGATGATCGCGTTATTGGCCGGCGGAATCTACGCTGCCATATACGGACTGGATCCGGAAGGAACAGGATCAGCGGCAAGCATCAAGCAGGGTCTTGATCTGGCCGGCGGTGTAAGTATCACATATCAGGCAGTGGGAGATACGGAGCCCAGCAAGGAAGATATGTCAGATACAGTATACAAGCTTCAGAAGCGTGTAGAGGGATACAGTACAGAAGCGATTGTGTATTCCGAAGGCTCTGATCGAATCAACATTGAGATCCCCGGTGTCAGCGATGCCAATGCGATCTTAGAAGACCTCGGTAAGCCCGGTAGTCTGTTCTTTATCAGACAGACTGATTCGGACGGTAATCTTAACTATGGTTTCGTGGGCTATTCCGATGACAATTCTCCTATATATATGCTTACCAAGACGGTTGAGCAGCTTCAGGCAGGCGGTGACATAGTTCTTACAGGTACCGAAGTGGCTGATGCACAGGCAGGTGCAATCAAGGATTCAATGGGCAACCAGGAATTCGTTGTATCACTTAACTTCACTCCCGAAGGAACCACAAAGTTTGCCGAGGCAACTACCAATGCATATAAAAACGGTGAGTCCGTTGCAATATATTATGACGGTGAGATAGTAAGCGCACCCAATGTTAATGAGCCCATCCTTAACGGTCAGGCACAGATTTCGGGAAGCTTTACTTTCGAAGAAGCTGACAGACTTGCATCTACCATAAGAATCGGTGGACTTAAGCTTGAACTTGAAGAACTCCGTTCCAATGTGGTCGGCGCTCAGCTCGGACAGACAGCCATAAGCACATCGCTTAAGGCAGCCGTTATCGGTTTTGCAATAGTTGCATTACTTATGATTATCATATACCTTGTTCCCGGTGTGGCTTCAGTCATCGCTTTGGGACTTTACACGGTACTTGTTATCCTGCTTCTGTCAGGACTTGAGATAACACTTACTCTTCCCGGTATCGCAGGTATCATCCTTTCAATCGGTATGGCGGTTGATGCGGACGTTATCATCTTCGCACGTATCAGAGAAGAGATTGCACAGGGCGCAGAAGTCGGTGCCGCTATTGACACCGGATTTAAGAAGGCTCTGTCGGCAATCATAGACGGTAACATTACAACTCTTATCGCAGCACTTGTGCTCGGTGTCATGGGTACGGGTAGTGTTAAGGGCTTTGCTCAGACACTCGGCCTTGGTATCGTTGTATCAATGTTCACGGCACTTGTTATCACAAAGCTTATCATTAAGTCACTTTATGCTTTGGGGCTTAAGAGCGAGAAGTTATACGGTCGTGCCAAGGAGCGTAAGGAAGTTAAGTTCTTATCAGGCAGGAAGGTATTCTTCGCCATATCACTTATTGCCATCCTTTCAGGCTTTGTATTCATGGGAATCAATAAGTCCGGCGGCAATGATATCCTTAACTACTCAATGGAGTTTAAGGGCGGTACATCTACAACCGTAACCTTTAATGAAGATTTTTCATTAGACAGAATAGATTCTGAAGTGGTACCCGTTATTACAGCTGTGATCGGTAACGGTCAGGTTCAGTGCCAGAAGGTACAGGGTACAACGGAAGTTGTTATTAAGACCAAGACACTTGACGTATCACAGAGAGAGGCTATGAATCAGGCCCTTGCAGATAACTTCGGTGTCGATAAAGAGAAGATTACTGCTGAGACGATTTCTTCAACAATTTCATCTGAGATGAAGAGAGACGCCATAATCGCAGTCATCGTTGCTACAATCTGCATGCTCATATACATCTGGTTCAGATTCAAGGACATCCGATTTGCAGCAAGTTCGGTACTTGCACTTGTACATGACGTACTCGTTGTACTTGCATTCTATGCAATAGCACGTATAACGGTCGGCAATACATTCATTGCTTGTATGCTTACGATAGTCGGTTATTCGATTAACGCTACGATCGTTATCTTCGACAGAGTACGTGAGAACCTTAAGTTCATGCGTAACAAGGATACACTTGAGGATATGGTCAACAGAAGTATCAACCAGACCTTATCACGAAGCATATTCACATCACTTACCACTTTCATCATGGTAGCTGCACTCTATGTACTCGGTGTTACATCGATAAGAGAGTTCGCACTTCCTCTTATGGTAGGTATCGTATGTGGTACATATTCATCTGTATGCTTAACAGGTGCTATGTGGTTTGTATTTAAGACAAAGATCAAGAATAAGGAATAATTAACGATTGGACGCTAAGTGGATGGTGGCCGCCAAGAAGGCGGACTTTAACGCGATAGGCGAACAGCTGCATATTGATCCGGTAATCGTCAGGATCATGCGTAATCGTGAAATGACTACAGCGGATGAAATGCGCGCATTCTTATCAAAGGATGCGCGCTTGCTGCATGCGCCGGAATATCTGCCCGATATGGACAAGGCGGTTAAGATACTTAAGGCTAAGATTGCGGAGCATAAGTCTCTTCGAATAATCGGAGATTATGATGTGGACGGAGTAACAAGCGTATGCATTCTCTATAAGGGTCTTAAGGCGTTAGGAGCGGAAGTATCTTACGCCATCCCTGACAGGGTAACGGACGGTTACGGTATCAACACGGCCATGATTAATCGGGCAAAAGAGGACGGAATTGATACCGTCATAACCTGTGATAACGGAATAGCCGCAACGGACGCCGTAAACCTTGCAAAAGAGTACGGCATTACCTGTATAGTGACCGATCACCATGAGGTGCCTTATACGGAGCAGGATGGTGTCAGGACATATGTATATCCGAATGCCGATGCGATAATAGATCCTAAGATTCCGGACTGCGGATATCCGAATCCGGGTATATGCGGTGCCATGGTTGCATATAAGCTAATAACGGCACTTGGCTGTGAGGATGAGCTTGATAAAGAGCTTAAGGAACTTGCGGGTCTGGCGACCGTATGCGATGTGATGGAGCTTACGGATGAGAACAGGGCCGTAGTTGCCTATACCCTTAAGTCCATGGAGAACAGTCCCAATACAGGAATAAAGGCGTTAAGGCGCGTGTGCGATACAGAGAATAAGCCTGTCAATACGCATGAGCTCGGCTTTATAATTGGTCCGTGTTTAAATGCCACGGGAAGACTAGACAGTGCGGACAGGTCTGTTGAACTTTTGCTTTCTGATGATCTTAATGATGCAATACTTAAGGCTACGGAACTTAAGAATCTCAATGAACTGAGAAAAGGCTATACAGAAGAGGGTGAGAAGGCAGCCATAGAGTATATTGAAGAAAATGCTATGGCAAAAGATAAGATACTGATAGTTTATCTTCCGTCATTACATGAGTCTCTTGCGGGTATCGTTGCGGGCCGCATAAAGGAGAAGTATTACAGGCCGACCCTTGTTTTTACGGACAGTGAAAACGGTATCAAGGGTTCGGGAAGATCCATAGAATCCTATAACATGTACGACGGCTTAAGCAGGTGTAAGGACTTATACGATAAGTTCGGCGGTCATGCAATGGCAGCGGGATTATCGATGCCGAAAGAAAACTTTGATGAGTTTAAGAAGCGCCTTTTGGATGAGTGTGCCCTTACGGATGAAGACCTTATTAAGAAGATAATGATAGACGTACCGATGCCGCTTTCATATGTGACGGAGGAATTAATCGATCAGTTATCTTTACTTGAGCCGTACGGAACGGGCAACCCCAAGCCGCTTTTTGCGGATAAGGGACTTAAGATAATATCGGCCAAAGAGATGGGCAAGACGGGTGACATGTGCAGGTTATCCGCAACCGATGCCACGGGCCGTAAGTATGAACTTGTGATGTTTAAGGGATATAAAGATCTTATTGATTCAGTCATAAAAGCTACGGGAGAGCCTTCACCCGTGGGTATGTCAATTGATATAATCTATACTCCCGGCATCAATGAATTCAGAGGATTTAAAAATCTTCAGTTCACGGTTTTAGAATTTAGGCTTCCTTTGTAAAGACTTTCTTAAGAAATTTTAGATATGTTTTATTATTTATACATACTTTGCACATATTTATAGAGTATAGTGTAACCATAGATAGTTGATTACTCACTATCTCCCCCCTCATAAGAACAGAAGCCCTACGGGATACCGTAGGGCTTTTGGCGTTTACATAGACATATACGGGCAAATGTGGTATTCTTATGCGAGACAAACTAGGTTGTTAGGCGGTGGATCATGAGACTATCAGAATACCTTGACAGGTTTGAATATAAGCTTATTAAAGGCAATATCGACAGAGAGATATCCGGTGTCGTATACGACTCAAGGAAGCTTGCGAAGGATTGCCTTTTTGTATGTGTAAAGGGAGCCAATTTTGACGGACATTCGGCTGTGCCCGAAGCGGTGGATAAGGGCGCTGCATGCGTGGTTGTATCCGATGATGTGCAGATACCCGATGGCAGTGATATCACGGTTATTAAAGTGGACAATACGCGTTATGCCATGGCCTATATAGCGGCGGCGGATAACGGATATCCGGCTGATAAGCTAACCACCATAGGCATAACCGGTACGAAGGGTAAGACTACGGTTACCTATATGACCAAGGAGATTTTATCGGCAGCAGGCCATAAGGTCGGCCTTATCGGTACCATCGAGGTCATCATAGGTGATGAACATATTCCGGCCAAGAACACCACGCCCGATTCATATGAACTTCAGGCATATTTTAAGAAGATGCTTGATGCCGGCATAGATACGGTGGTTATGGAAGTATCCAGCCAGGGACTCATGCTTCACAGAACTCAGGGCTTTACTTTTGACTATGGTATATTTACCAATATCGAGCCCGATCACATAGGCCCCAATGAGCATAAGGATTTTGAAGACTACATGCATTGCAAGAGCCTTTTGTTTAAGCAGTGTAAGGTAGGCATAGTCAACGGCGACGATCCTCACGTTAAGGATATTACGGCCGGACATACATGCGAACTGTATACCTACGGTCTTAATGAAGGCTGTGATTACAGGGCTACGGATATGAGGCTTACAAGAGGAGAGGGACACATCGGTGTTGACTTCCATGTAAGCGGCAAGACGGAGATGGATGTGGATGTATCCACACCGGGAAGGTTCAGCGTATATAATGCGCTTACGGCTGTAGCCATATGCGACAGGTTCGGAGTTACTGAGAGTCAGGTAAGAAGCGCTCTTAAAAAAGTTACGGTCAAGGGCCGTATAGAGCTTATTCATGTATCCGATGACTTTACGCTGATGATAGATTATGCGCACAACGCGATGGCGCTTAAAAGCCTTTTGGGTACCCTTAAAGAGTACAATCCCAACAGGCTTGTATGTCTGTTCGGTTGCGGAGGCAACAGAGACCGTAACAGACGTTTTGAGATGGGAGAGGTAAGCGGTGAGATTGCGGACTTTACCATCATCACATCCGACAATCCGAGATTTGAGGAACCGCTTGATATTATAGCGGACATAGTTACGGGCATAGAGCGCACCAACGGTACATATGTTACGATCGCCGACCGTAAGGAAGCGATTAAGTATGCGATCACACACGGCCAGCCCGGCGATATAATCGTACTTGCAGGCAAAGGACATGAGGACTATCAGGAGATCAAGGGTGTTAAGCATCCCATGGATGAGCGTGTCCTCATAGCCGAGATCTTAGAGGAGCTTGCGTAATGGCATATGCCAATATAATCGTAGATATATCACATGAAGCGGTAGACAGGCCATTTACCTATATAATTCCCGACCGTCTGCTTGATGCATGCCACCCCGGCACCAGGGTGATGATACCCTTTGGTCAGGGCAACAGATTAAAGTTAGGCATTATTCTTGAGATCACATCCAATCCCGATGTTCCGATAGGTAAGCTTAAGGAGATAGAGTCCGTCGTGCTGTCGCAGGACGCCACGGATTCAAGGCTCATAGAGCTTGCATTTTTTATCAAGCAGCAGTACGGATCCAAGATGATAGATGCGCTTAAGACCGTATTGCCGGCCAAGAAGGCATACAGGGAAAAGGCATCGGCAACTGACTTATCATCTTACGAAGGTTTTAACGATGATTCGGACGGACTGTCAGAGGGCAGGATAATTCCGAGTGATAAGCAGCAGGCTATAATCGATGATATATGTGCCGATTACGATAAGGGAGCAGCCGGCACATATCTTATACACGGAATAACCGGAAGCGGTAAGACGCTTATATATACAGAGCTTATAAAGCATGTGGTGGACAGCGGCAGACAGGCGATAATGCTTATCCCCGAGATCGGGCTTACATACCAGACCGTAAGCCGATTTAAGAAGTATTTCGGCGACAGAGTGGCGATCATGAATTCCACTCTGGCAGCAGGAGCCCGATACAGATATTATGAGCAGGCAAGGAATGGTGACATTGATGTCATAATCGGACCAAGGTCCGCGCTGTTCATGCCCTTTGAAAAACTCGGCATAATAGTTATGGATGAGGAACACGAAGGAGCGTATAAAAGCGAGAACAGTCCGAGATATCACGCAAGGGAAGTGGCTCTTGAGTTGGCTTCGATGCATGGAGCGTCGGTGGTACTCGGCAGTGCGACTCCGAGTGTTGAATCATACTATCACGCGCTTAAGGGCGATTATAAGTTATATAAGTTAACCGACAGAGCAATGGGAGCAAGTCTTCCCCATACGGATATAGTGGATATGAGGGAGGAATTAAGAAGCGGCAACAGGTCGATTTTTTCGGGCCGCTTAAGGACATTGCTTACGACTACGGTGGCTGAGAATAAGCAGGCAATGCTTTTTATCAACAGAAGAGGATATGCGGGATTCGTATCCTGCAGAGCCTGCGGTGAAGTGCTTAAGTGCCCGCACTGTGATGTGTCGCTTAAGGAACACAGAAGCAGAGGAATGCTCGTATGCCACTATTGCGGTTATGAGACGGCAAAGCCCAAGACCTGCCCGAGCTGCGGCTCAAAGTACATCATGTCTTTTAAGGCAGGTACGGAGCAGATAGAAGAAGAGGTTAAAAAGCTTATACCCGGAGTACGTACACTTCGTATGGACGGTGACACCACCGCCAAAAAGGGAAGCTTTGATAAGATAGTAAGATCGTTTGGTCGCCATGAAGCCGACGTGCTTATCGGGACGCAGATGATAGTCAAAGGTCACGATTTTCCCGATGTGACATTGGTCGGTATACTTGCAGCCGATATAGGCTTATCGGGCGGAGATTACAGATCGGGTGAGAGGACGTTTGAACTTATCACACAGGCTGCGGGAAGAGCCGGCAGAGGAGATGATCCGGGTCAGGTAGTGATACAGACATATCAGCCCGATAATTACAGCATAGTCAGGGCGGCAGCTCAGGACTATGAGGCATTCTATAACGAAGAGATACTCTATCGCGAGATATCCGGATATCCGCCGATAATGAACATCATGGCGGTTATGGCAAGCGGTAAAGATGCCGATGAGACATATATGTATGTGAATTCGCTTGTGTCCGTCTGCAGGGCGGCGGGACTTGACGCCGGTATTATAGGACCGGGCAAAGCGGGAATCGGCAAGATTAACGACAATCACAGATATGTATTCTATGTTAAGAGTACGGATAAGGATGTGCTTATAAAGCTTAAGGATGCGATGGAAGAGCACATCGATAAAGATAAGGGAACGGGGGTATCCGGAAGGGTACTTGTGACATTTGATTTTAATCCCATGAATCCGTTTTGATTGATATGTTCATGGATAAGATATGACGATTAAGGAGATAATATGGCTTTAAGACAGATCAGGGTCGAAGGCGATCCGGTGCTTAACAAAGTATCAAAAGAAGTTAAGGAGGTAACACCGAGGACATTGGAACTTATCGGAGATATGCTTGATACAATGTATGAGGCCAACGGTGTGGGACTTGCGGCTCCTCAGGTGGGTATACTTAAAAGGATAGTTGTAATAGATGTTACGGGCGACGATCCGCACGTGCTTATCAATCCGAGGATTGTTGAAGCCGACGGAGAGCAGATCGGATACGAAGGCTGTCTGTCGGTTCCGGGAATGAGCGGCAAGGTTTCAAGACCCGACCATGTTAAAGCGATATATTACAATGAGCAGATGGAGCTTAAGGAGATAGAAGGTACCGAGCTTATGGCCCGTGCCATCTGTCATGAGCTTGACCATCTTGACGGTCATATGTATACGGAGAAGGTTATCGGCGAACTTGTAAGCAACGAAGAACTGGCAGAGAGATCGGAAGAAGACGATCCGGAGAGTGAAGAATAAAAGATGGATATCATATACATGGGAACCCCCGATTTTGCGGTGGGAGCTTTGGAGTCCATAATTAAGGCAGGTCACAACGTCAAGCTTGTGGTGACACAGCCGGATAAGGTAAGAGGCAGAGGCAAAGAGGTATCATTCTGCCCCGTTAAGGAAGCTGCGCTTAAGCATGGAATCGAAGTTTTCCAGCCCGTTAAGATCAGGGAGCAGGAGAATGTAGATAAGCTTAAGAGTATTAAGGCCGACATATATGTCGTGGCCGCATTCGGACAGATTCTTACCGAAGAGATACTTAATATACCGAAGTACGGATGCATCAACATCCATGCTTCGCTTTTGCCGCGCTACCGCGGCGCCGCTCCGATACAGTGGTGCATACTTAACGGTGAGGAAGAGACCGGAGTTACTATAATGCAGATGGATAAGGGTGTTGATACCGGCGATATCCTGATGCAGAAGACACTTAAGATAGATAAAAAAGAGACCGGTGAAAGTCTTTTTGATAAGCTTGCTTCTCTTGGTGCAGAGACGATCACCGAAGCACTTGATGCCATACAAAAGGGTGAACTTACACCGGTTAAGCAGGATGAAAGTATATCAACCCATGTCGGAATGCTAAATAAAGAGATGGGTAAGATAGACTGGAATGAAAGCGCCGAAAAGACCGAGAGATATATAAGAGGTCTTAATTCCTGGCCGAGTGCATATACATATTATAACGGAAGGCTTCTTAAAATCTGGGAAGCGGATGTAGTTGATGAAGATATAAGCTCTGCAAAGCCCGGAACCGTAATATCCGCGGATAAAAACGGAATAAAGGTTGCAACGGGTAAAGGTGTTTTGTGCATCACTTCCGTACAGGCGGAAGGTAAAAAGAGAATGGATGTGTCGGCATTTCTGCTCGGCAATCAGATAAAGGCGGGCGATATTCTTGGCTGATACAAAGGGTAAAGCTTTGTCAAAAGACAAAGGAATCAATATAAGAGAGCTCGCCCTCGATATCCTTATGGAGGTGTCGAAAAACGGAGAGAAAAGCCATGTGATCCTCAAAGCGGTGCTTGATAAGTATGATTATCTGCCCATACAGGATAAGGGCTTTTTGCGTCGTCTTGTAAGCGGTACCATAGAGTACAGGCTGCGTCTTGATTATGTCATTGATCGGTTTTCAAAAGTTAAGGTTAATAAGCTTAAGCCGCTTATAAGGGAACTTTTGCGCTTAAGCATATATCAGCTTTTGTATATGGACAGAGTGCCGGACAGTGCAGTATGTAACGAGGCGGTAAAGCTTGCTTCAAAAAGGGGATTTAAAAGCCTGTCGGGCTATGTTAACGGTGTGCTTCGTGCCATAGCAAGAGGGCGGAATGATATCAAATGGCCCGATGTAAATGCCGGCGATGATAAGATATATGCACTGAGCATTATGTATTCGTGTCCGGAGATAATAATAAAAAGCCTTATCGATGATTATGGATATGACACGTGTGTCATGTGCCTTAAAGCTTCGCTATCGGATGGCAGAGGAGTCTACGTCAGAATAGATGAAAGCCTGTCCGAAGATAAGATAAGCGAGATAAAGAATAAGATAATTTCCGAATCTGAGACTAAAGAAGAAATGAATGTCAATGAGACGGATGCGGATAAAGAGCAGCCGTTTGCAGACATGACATATGCCGTAAGGACATTGCATCCCGACAAGGTGACGTCAAGCCGGGAGTTTGCTGACGGACTTATTACGATACAGGATATAAGCAGTATGTCCGTGTGCGAGATGGCGGAATTGGAAGACTATAAGGGTAAGAAGATTAATATCCTTGATATGTGTGCGGCACCGGGAGGCAAGACCTTACATGCCGTATCGAAGATGAAAAGATACGGGATAGACGGCGAGATTAAAAGCCTGGATGTCAGCGAACTTAAAGTCGATTTGATTAAAGAGAACATAAGGCGTATGCACTGTGAGGAATATGTAAAGTGCGGTGTATGGGATGCTACTGTATATGATGAGACCTGCAAGGAAAAGTATGATATAGTGCTTGCCGACATCCCGTGTTCGGGGCTTGGTGTAATTGCAAGAAAGCCCGATATCAAATACAACATAACGGATGAAGGCCTTGAAAGTCTTGAAGCTTTGCAAAGACAGATAATCGACAATGCGGCAAAGTATGTTAAGCCCGGCGGAAGACTTATCTTAAGTACCTGTACAATGCGCAAAAAGGAAAACGAAGACAATGTAGCAAGGCTTGTTGATACGGGCGGATTTAAGTTACAAAAAAGCAGGCAGTTATTCCTAAGTGATACACATGACGGATTCTTTACGGCCGTACTTAACAAAGAGTAGAAGCGTATATGGATATAAGATCTTTATATATTGACGAACTGAAAAGTCTTATGACGGATATGGGTCAGCCTGCTTTTAAGGCGGGGCAGCTTTTTGACTGGATGCATAAGAAGCATGTAGAAAGCTATGACGAGATGACGAATCTGTCAAAGGATTTAAGAGAAAAACTTAAAATAGAACAGCCCTATACCGTACTTAAGCTTGAAGATCGTTATGTGTCCGATTTAGACGGAACAAGGAAGTATCTCTTTGCGCTTTCGGACGGTAACTTTATCGAAAGCGTATTTATGAGATATAAGCACGGCAACAGCGTATGTATCTCTTCACAGGTCGGATGCCGTATGGGCTGCAGATTCTGTGCTTCGACATTGGACGGCCTTGAGAGGAACCTTAAGCCTTCTGAGATGCTTGAACAGATATATGCCATAGAGAGAGATACGAAGGAGAGAGTTTCAAATGTGGTCGTCATGGGCACCGGTGAGCCGCTTGACAATTACGACAATCTCATTCGCTTTTACAAGCTGTTAACGGATGAGAAGGGACTTAACATTTCCGGGAGAAACGTGACGGTCTCTACCTGCGGAATAGTTCCGAATATATATAAGCTTGCAGACGAACACTTAAGCCTTACGCTTGCATTATCCCTGCATGCGACGACGGATGAAAAAAGAAAAGAGATAATGCCCATAGCCAACAGCTATACGATAGAAGAGCTGATTGAGGCATGTACATATTATTTTAAAACGACGGGAAGAAGAGTGAGTCTTGAGTACAGCCTTATAGGCGGAGTCAATGATTCGACGGCCGAAGCGGAGGCTTTGGGACGCATTGCGGATAAGATTGGGGCACATATCAATCTCATCCCGGTCAACAGCGTTAAAGAGCGTGAATACAGGCGCGGAGACCGCGCAAGCATCGAGGCGTTCAAAAATAAACTTGAAAAAAACGCAAATAATGTTACTATTAGAAGAGAAATGAGGCAGGATATCAATGCATCCTGCGGACAATTG
>JAEEGJ010018581.1_pt1 | contig 15490 bp, 16 predicted proteins | sample 8958761 | NCBI WGS metagenome assembly JAEEGJ01 (sample SAMN16246546, study PRJNA631951) | gut metagenome | biome: gut microbiome; feature: rumen; material: RS-attached | host: Bos | place: Iran: Karaj | collected 2018-10 | reverse complement strand
AATTCGCGATCCTTCAGGGAACAGAGAAGGGAATTCCGGTAAGTGCGGCTGCCAGGCAGGCTCTTATCGATAACGGTTTGCTCGGCGGAATCGAATATGAGGCAGGAGAGTTTATATCGGATAATATAGCCAATATGAATCTTATTAATCCCATGCTGGAGAATTCGGATTTCCTGGATATCTTTAAGAATCTGAGCGATATGTATATCTATGATGAAGCTACTCTTGAAGAAACAGCGGCGCAGATCCAGCGAGAGCTTATGGCGCTCGCCGGCTGATCAACGCCCCGAGGGAGGCTCAGGCGGGGTCTGATCGTCGAAGCCTTCGGGTAAGTCGGGAGGAGTCTGGCCGTCGGGCATCTGTCCGCCGGGACCGCCGAATCCTCCGCCAAATCCCCCCGAATCCCATGGATTGACCATAAATATAATCATCCAATGTGACATCTTGTGAAGAGGAGCCTGATGATATCGTGTATGTCTGCCCGACCTTAAGGTCGTGATCCCCTTTCCTTGTTAAAGCTGTGCCGATGATTCGGTAAGCTGCGATACGCATACGGCGACGGGAAGATTACCGTTACGCACTCTTAATTTGTCGATGAAATCCTTTTCACTCATCCCGTTTTTGAGTGTGAATGTGTACTTTAAGCGGAACAGGCTTCCCATGTCGGAGGTCTTTACGCTTATAAGCTTTCTTTCCGATGTGTACTTGTCGAAAATCTCGTCAAAGACGCCCTCATAGTCCAGGTCTTCCGGGATTGTGATGTGAAGCTCTTTCTCGTCCTTGCTGTCGCCAAAGCCCGTGACCTTAAGAAGCATCATGGCGACGCAGATTATTGCCGTGAAGATGCCTGCGTATACGAAATATCCCATACCGCAGATAAGGCCGGTTGCCATCGCCAGGAATACGGCGGTTATCTCGCGAGCGGTGCCGGGAGCGGATCTGAAGCGAACCAGACTGAAGGTGCCTGCCACGGCGACTCCTGCGCCTATGCTGCCGTTGACCATCATGATGACGACGCATACAAGAGCGGGAAGCAAAGCCAGTGTCGCGAGAAAAGATCTGCTCGTCTTCGTCTTGAACATGTAAGAGGCTGCGATAACTATGCCGAGCCCGAGTGCAACTGCAATGTATATAATAAAATCCGTAGTGTTAAGCATAAAGAAGTCCTCCTTCGATTGTTGTTACGCGGGATGCATTTCTTATCTTGTTCTCGTAGTAGGAACCGTACTTCGAGAATGATGTCCGCGCGATGTCGTTTTCGCTTAGGAATTTCGTAAGATACAAAGGGATGGCGCCTGATGTCTTAAGTTCTAGAAGTGTGCACCCCGGAGAGATTATCCTGTCACCGTACACGCCTTCGGTAAGCGATATGTCGCAGGTCCTGCCCAAGATCTTCTCGTCCATCGTAAGTCTTAGACCGCTTCCGTCCGTCGCGTAGTATGATTCGCGCTCGTAGGAAAGGAAGCAGGAAGGTCTTAAATCCTTATATAATCTTCTGAAGTACTCGATCTCGTCTGCTATCTGCGAGATATAAGGTTGAGGGGAGGTGCCCTCGAGCCAGCCTTCCGCCTGATATTCTCTAACAGCCGTTCTTCTTTTGTAGACGATGCCCATGTATTTTTTCTTGATCTCTACATACACGTTGTCATTCTCTGTGACCTTGCTGTAGGATCTGACGCGAAGCTTCTCCTTATATACGGGCTTCTCGAGAGACTTTCTTATAAGAGCGTAGTCGGGAGTATCGTAGTAAACGTTTCTTATTGTCGTCCTTCCGTACTCGTCGAGCTTCATGTGTCCGTCGAGAACCTCGAGAAGCTCTGCCTTCGAGTCTGCGTCGAGCATGTATTTATATTCATATCTTTTGAAAACATCAATGTGACTCATATTCAGTTCCTCCTGTTGTTGAGCATATCTTACAAGGCTGACCTTAAATGAAACTTAAAGATGAGAAGAAAACCGGATTGGTTTTATGTATACTGATATATAAATCAACACAGGAGAGGGATAGTTTATGAAGTACTGTGAGCATTGCGGAAGTGCAAGTGAAGACAATATCAGGTTCTGCTCGACCTGTGGAGCAAAGTTCCCTGAGCAGGAACCGGAACCTGTAGCTGCACCGGTAGTAGATTCACCGGAAGTAGATTCGATCTATCAGCCGACATTCGAATCAAGCTACCAGCAGAATGGTCAGAGTTATGACCAGTCTGTTTACAGACCAGTGATGATGGAGAATGATCCGCCGACGATGAGCGGTCTTGCCATGACGGGATTCATCATCTCGCTGATCTCTATCTTCTGCTGCGGTATGACATCTATAATCGGTCTTTTGTTCTCCATTGCAGGTATCATCTCTGCATCGAGAAAGAAGAAGAAAGGCCTGGGTTTTGCAATCGCAGGTCTTATCATCTCACTTATATTTACTCTCTTTATCGCTCTCGAGTTGGTTGTCGCATGGCCCGCCATCGAGAATGCCAGCAAGAGATCGGGCGATGTTCAGGAATTCCTGGATGTTCTTGATGAGGAGATCGACAGGATGCAGGCAGAAGGACCTTCCTACGGCCGTACTACTCTCTATGACTGGAATGATTATGAATTGTCTGATGATGAGGAATCCCTCACCATCGAGTATACCGATGGTATCCCGGATGACTACGAGTTCTATGATGCTACTTTCGATGAGATCTGTGATGAGCTCGAAGATAATTTGGTCGTTACCGATAACTTCGGTGTAGAGCACCGCTTCGACAGAGAAACATACAGAAGACTTGTATCCATGTATTTCATCAGCCCGGATGAATACGATAACATGGACCTTACAAGATCCAAGACTGTAACAGCTCTGTCTTATCTCGCAGTTCTGTCATTCGAGATGTCGAACGATAACTTCTGTCCCGACAGTGCGGTCTATATATTCGATACCAATTCTTATGAGTATTACGGAATCATCGATCCTCATAATGTCGGACATGCCAATCTGGTATTCACGGACGGATACCGTGACGTGGTCTTCTCGGATGCTATGTGCGGCGACGAGATCTGCTGGGAGTATAACTTCGGTGATCCTGAAGTCTACAGACTCGGATTGGATTCCGACAGCCTCAGCGAGTATCCTGCAGTCGGATTCCTCAATGCTGCCGAGTGGGCCGCTTCTTATATCGAGCCGCTTGTCTCACCCTGACACACAGGAAGCCGATAAGGCTCAAGATAATGTAAAAATAAAGGCGGTTGACACTTCGGACAATCGCCTTTATAATCGTTAGGCTATTTATGCGAAAGTATGCGTATGCATAATAAAGATATGGAGGAACGATGATATGAAGATGACATATCAGCCTAAGAAGAGGCAGAGAGCCAAGGTTCACGGTTTCCGTGCTAGAATGGCAACTCGTGACGGTCGCGACGTTCTTAAGAGAAGAAGACTTAAGGGCAGAAAGAAGCTTGCAGCGTAAGGATCACGGCTGTGGTCCTTTTTCGTTTTTGTGAAAGGGGCGTTAATTGAAGGCGGAACCTTTAAGATTCAATTATGAATTTTCCAGGGTGTATCGCCGCGCCGCATTCGCAACGGGACGTATTTTGACAGTACATGTCTTTAAGCGTCCACAAGGTTTAAAACATAACAATACACGCATACCCGAAGACCTTTTAAGAGTAGGGTTCTGCGCCTCCAAGAAGCAGATGGGCGCAGTGGGCAGAAACAAAGCAAGACGCCTTATGCGCGAGGCCTATCGACACCTCGAACCGCGAATCAGCGAAGGAAATGATATTGTTATTACATTACGCAATGTCGATGAGCTCCCGTCTTATGCGCAGATTAGTGCTGAGATGGAAGTTCTTATGTCCAGACTTAAGGTTTTAAAGCCCGGAGTTCAGTCTAATGAGAAGAGCGATGATCAAGACGATCAGGTTTTATCAGAAGAACATCTCTCCTAACATGCAGCCTCACTGCAAATATCAGCCGACTTGCTCCGAATATATGATCGGATGTCTGGAAAATCACGGCGTAGTTAAAGGTCTTCCGATGGGTTTATGGCGTATTATGCGCTGCAACCCTTTCTCGAAAGGCGGCTACGACCCGGTTCCGGATAAGGAGAAAAGATAACTTTATGTCGTTACTCTACCAGTTTTTCGGATGGCTCACGAGAATTCTGTTCGGATTCTTCGGCAACTACGGTATGGCCATCATCATGCTTACAGTAATCATCAGAGCTGCGCTGATCCCTCTTAACATCAGATCACAGAAGTCCATGATTAAGATGCAGGCGCTCTCAGGCAAGACTGCTGAGCTCCAGCGTAAATACGGCGACGATAAGCAGAAGTATCAGGAAGAGGTTATGAAGCTTCAGCAGGAGAACGGAGCAATGGGTTTCTCCGGATGTATCCTGCCTTTCATTCAGCTGTTCCTCATCTGGCCTATCTACCGTATCGTATCAGGACCTTTGATCTACCTGTCACAGGTCCCCAGAGAAAACGTACAGGCAATGATCGATCTTGCAAACAGCGAGGGACTCATTACAAGCAAGAGACTTACAGATGTAATTCACATCCCTCTTATCGATATTCTTAACAATAACAGCGACTTCCTTGCAGAGTGTATCAGCAAGGGTTACATCGGAATGGGTCAGCTTCTTGACCTTCACTTCCTCGGAATGGACCTTACAAAGACTCCTGCATGGAATCCTGTAACGATCATCGCTGATCCCAAGACATATCTTCCTTTGCTCATCTTCCCGATCCTCGTCATCCTGACGAACCTCGCATCCATGAAGTTGGCTACATGGTTAAAGCCCGGCTACAAGGAGCAGAAGGAAGCTAAGCAAAGAGAGAAGATGAATCCCGCCAGAGCAGGTCAGACTCCTAACGATCAGGCAGAGATGACCACAAAGATGATGACGTGGATGATGCCTTTCCTTATGCTCTTCACGACATTTACCCTCCCCGCTGCAATGGGTCTTTACTGGGTAGTCGGCGGTGTTATGAGCATCCTTACACAGCTTTTGACATACTTCCTGTTCACAAAGCCTTATGAGCTCAAGAAGCTCGAGATGGAGCAGAAGAAGGCAGCTGCATTCAAGAAGGATCACTCCGCTGATGAGAACAAGAAGAGCGGCAAGAACAAGAAGAGAAAGTAATAGCAGGAGGCTAGTTAGTTAATATGGAAAAGACAATCGTTAAGACCGGCAAGACCGTTGAAGAGGCAAAGGCTGCAGCTCTCGAGGAGCTCGGTGTTTCTGAGGATCAGGCAACTATCGAAGTTATCAATGAGAGCGAGGGCGGTTTCCTCGGTATGGGTAAGCAGGCTGAAGTTAAGGTTACTGCAAACGTTGAAGAAGCATCTGAGGAGGAAGAGGTTGTTTACTACGGTGACGACGAGAACTTCGAAGGTGATGCAGTAAGCGAAGCTGAGGATGCAGCTGTTCAGTTCGTAGCTGAGGTTCTCTCCGGTATCGGCATTCACGGTAATATGGATTCTTACAGAGAGGACGATACTATCTACATCTCTGTTTCCGGCGGCGACTGCGGTTCTGCTATCGGACGTCATGGTGAGACTCTCGAGGCTATCACATACATGACAAACCTTATCGCTAACAAGCACAGCGAGGAGAGAGTTCACGTTCACCTCGATGTAGGCGGCTACAGAAAGCACAGAGAAAGAATCATCGAAGGTCTCGCTGAGCGTGCTGCAAACAAGGCTGTTCGTTATGGCAAGCCTGTTGCTATGGAGCCCATGAATCCTGCAGAGAGAAGAATGGTTCATTCTTATCTTCAGAGCTTTGATGGTGTTTCTACTCACTCCGAGGGCGACGAGTCCAACAGAAGAGTTATCGTTACACCTGATTCTGCAGCTCAGGAGTAAGGCTTACTTAATATGGAGCCTTTCTGCGCCTTATCTACGCCGTCAGGCGTTTCCGGTATCGCGGTGATAAGGGCATCGGGCGAAGGTGTATCGTTGAAGGCTGACAAAGCCGTAAAGATACTTCGTACGACCGGTGAAAGGACGGATGCGGCTCTTTCTTCTCTTGGAGGTTATGAATCCTGCTATGCAAGATTTATTGACCCCGAGACTAATACGACAATTGACGATGTTGTGGTGACTGTATTTAAGGCGCCGCACTCGTATACAGGTGAAGACATGATAGAGATCTCCTGTCACGGCGGCCAGGCTGTCAGACAGGAGATCTTGCGCGTTCTGTACGCTCTCGGAATTCGTCCCGCACTCCCGGGTGAGTTCACGAAGACGGCTTTCATTAACGGTAAGATGGATCTTACCGAAGCCGAAGCGGTCATGAACGTCATAAGCGCGGATTCCGCTCGTGCACTCGAGGCGTCCAACACCCAGCTCATGGGTAAGCTTAAGGAGCGCATCACTCAAGCAGAGGACAAGCTCTACGGGGCGCTGTCTTCGATAGAGATGATGATCGAGTTTCCTGAGCACGACGACACTCCCGAGAACACAAAGAGGATAGAAGATATCCTTAAGGGTGTGCGCGAGGAGTATATGAGACTTGCACAGAGTTTCGGCAGGGGCAGGCTTCTTACGGAGCGCATGAAGATCGCCATCCTGGGCCTTCCCAACAGCGGTAAGAGTACGCTTCTTAATTTCCTTGCAGGCTTTGACCGCGCGATAGTAACGGATGTTCCCGGTACGACAAGAGATACGCTTGAATTTAATACCGAGATCGAAGGCATACCTGTTACTTTCGTTGATACTGCGGGTATACGTGAGACGGAAGACAGCATCGAGGCTATGGGCGTAAAGCTTGCGATAGGTGCCGCGAACGAAGCGGACCTTGTGCTGTACCTCATTGCACCTGAAGCACCTTTGGAGAACATAAAGGAAACCGTAAGCGGGCTTGATGCTTCCAAGGTGTGCGTCCTCTTCTCGAAAAGCGATGCAGGTCAGAACCCGCTTAAGGAGCAGATCGAGGCTGAGCTTGTCGCACAGGGTGTGACAGGATTTGCGTCAGTATCCGTAAAGGAAGAGACCAATACGGACATAATTGGAAAGCTTGTTAAGCAGGCCTACGAGAAGGCAGGCGGGCTTAATGCGAGCGACATAACGGTATTAAGCTCAAGACATGCGGATCTTCTTAAGAGTGCATGCGGTAAGCTTGATGAAGCTCTCGCGATATTAAGAGACGGCCTCGGTGTGGATGTATGCTCGCAGGTTATAAGATCTGCGCTCGACGACAGCGGACTGATAACGGGACGTGTAGTCTCGGACGAACTTGTAGAGAACATCTTCTCGAGATTTTGTATAGGCAAATAAGATGGATATAAACGAAGCACTTAAGATCGAACATTCATATGAAGCGGGACAGTACGATGTCGCCGTAGTGGGGGCAGGACATGCCGGTTGTGAAGCGGCCCATGCCTGTGCTGCGATGGGCCTTAATACGATACTGTTTACACTGCATCTTGATTCGCTTGCCAATCTTCCGTGCAACCCCAGCATAGGCGGAACTGCAAAGGGACAGATCGTACGCGAGGTGGATGCGTTAGGTGGCATCATGGGTAAGGTTGCTGATGAGTGTCTCATTCAGATGAGGATGCTTAACCGCACCAAGGGTCCCGCTGTTCATTCTCCTCGTGCGCAGATGGACAGAACAAAGTATTCTGTCGCGATGAAGAAGCTTCTCGAGGATACGGATAACCTTGATATCAGACAGGCTCATGTAACGGCTCTGCTCGCGTCAGACGAGGGGGACGGTAAATATGAGGTAACGGGTGTCATGACCGAGAGCAAGGCGGTATACAGAGCCAAAGCGGTGGTCATTTGCTCGGGTACTTACATGGAGTCGAGAACCATAAGGGGAGAGGTCATAATCGAGTCCGGTCCTGACGGTCTGCCGAGATCAGTCGGCCTCAGCAAATCGTTAAGTGAACTTGGCATACCTGTACTGAGGTTCAAGACGGGAACTCCCGTAAGAGTTAATGCCAATACCATAGATTTTTCACAGATGCAGGTGCAGGAAGGTGAGACGGACTGCCCGCCGTTTTCTTTCGACAACGAGATGCAGGGCAAAGGTGTTCCTTCCGAGCAGACTCCCTGCTACTCTGTGTGGACGTCGCCTGAGACGCGTGAAGTAATTTTCGACAACATGGACAGGTCGCCTCTTTACAGCGGTGTCATCAAGGGCACGGGTCCGAGATACTGCCCTTCGATCGAGGATAAGTTCGTTAAGTTCCAGGACAAGACGAGACATCAGATCTTTATCGAGCCTATGGGCAACAATACGAAGGAGATGTACCTTCAGGGTTTCTCCACGTCACTTCCTGAGGACGTGCAGGTTCAGATGGTTCATTCTCTGCCCGGCCTCGAGAATGCGGTTATACAAAGAAGCGCATATGCGATCGAGTACGATCTAATAGAGCCCACTACGCTGAAGTCTTCTTTGGAGTCGAAGATAGTAGCTGGACTTTTCACTGCAGGTCAGATCAATGGTTCCTCGGGTTACGAGGAGGCTGCAGGTCAGGGTATAGTCGCAGGCATCAATGCGGGACGCTACGTGCAGGGTAAGGATGCTATCATTATCGACCGCTCGCAGGGTTACATAGGCGTGCTTGTGGATGACCTCGTTACAAAGGGCACGAACGAGCCTTACCGAATGATGACGTCGCGTGCCGAGTACAGACTGTTCTTAAGATACGACAACGCGGATAAGAGACTGACGCCTGTAGGCTACGAGGCAGGTCTTATCAGCGAAGAGCGTTACGAAGCATTTAAGCGTAAGTATGAGGCTGTAGCTTCAGAGTACGACAGACTGACGAAGACTTTTACTGGCCCCACGCCACAGCTTGTTCAGATCCTTGAGAGTGTGGATCAGGTTCCGCCTTCTTCGGGTGTTTCCATGGCAGAGCTTATACGCCGTCCGGGTGTAACGTATGACATGCTTGCACCGGTCGATAAGGACAGGCCGCAGCTTACCTCAGACATAACACGTGAAGTTGAGACAGACATCAAGTACGAGGGTTATCTTAAGCTCGAGGAAGAGAAGATAAATAAGTTTACTAAGCTCGAGAAGAAGGTGCTGCCTTCCGATATCGATTACTCGAAGATAACGGGCTTAAGACTTGAGGCAAGGCAGAAGCTTGATAAGATGAAGCCGGTAAGCCTCGGTCAGGCTTCGAGAATCTCCGGAGTGTCCCCCGCGGATATCACGGTGCTTCTTGTATATCTTGAGTCGCTGAAAGGAGGCGCCGATGTCTCAGGTAATTAAGGATCTTGTAAGAGCGTATTCCGAGAAGGAAGGGATAGGCCTTAATGAAGAGCAGCTCGAGCAGCTTTCTGTTTATGCGCAGATGCTCGTTAAGACTAACGAGGTAATGAACCTTACGAACATCACTGACGATGAAGGCATCGCCGTAAGGCACTTCATCGATTCGCTCACGCTCGTTCCTTATATCAAAGAAGAGCAGAAAAGGGCAGGACGCGAAGATCTGTCCATCGTTGACGTGGGCACGGGCGCGGGTTTCCCGGGAGTCGTGCTTAAGATCGCACTCCCCAAGCTTCGTCTGACGCTTCTGGACTCGCTTAATAAGCGTTTGAACTTTCTGAATGAAGTCAGTACCGCACTCGGCCTTACAGACGTAAAAACGGTACATGGCAGGGCTGAGGACGCCGGCCGTGACGCTGGCCTACGCGAAAAGTTTGACATCTCCTGTGCAAGAGCCGTTGCTTCCTTGCCCGTACTGTGTGAGTATTGCCTGCCTTTCGTTAAGACGGAAGGAGCTTTTCTTGCCATGAAAGGTAATGTGGACGAGGAGGAGCAGGCTTCCCGTAAAGCCATCGATGTACTCGGAGGCAAGAAGGAGAAGACAGATAAGTTCCTTCTCCCCGGTACAGATATGAACAGATCCATAGTTGTAGTAAGAAAGGTCCGCACGACGCCCAAGGCGTATCCGAGGCAGGCCGGAAAGCCGTCAAAGAACCCTCTGTAAAATTTTCCTATATATTATAATATTTTATATATTAATAGTATTAGTTATGTTATAATTAACGGGTGTGATTTTATTCACTAAACGGAGGAAAAGATGGCAGATAATGATAAGTCCAAGGAGTTGAGGAAACTTCAGGAAGAGGAGATGGACCTTGCGTTCCGCTCCGAACAGACCACGATAGTTCCCGTTGACCTTGAACAGGAGATGAAGAAGTCGTTTATCGACTATGCTATGTCGGTTATTTCCGACCGTGCTCTTCCTGACGTAAGAGACGGTCTGAAGCCCGTTCAGAGAAGAATACTCTATTCTATGTATACACAGGGATTTACCCCTGATAAGCCGTACCGTAAGTGCGCTACCACGATCGGTGACGTTCTCGGACGTTTCCATCCTCACGGTGACGCATCTGTTTACGACGCACTCGTTAGACTTGCGCAGGACTTCTCACTGAGACATCCTCTCGTAGACGGACACGGTAACTTCGGTTCCATCGACGGTGACCCGCCGGCTGCTTACCGTTATACGGAGGCAAGACTTGCGAAGGTCGCTCTCGAGATGATGACAGATATCAAGAAGGGTATCGAGTTCCGTCCTAACTTCGATGAGCACGAATTCGAGCCTGTAGCCCTTCCTTCAAGATTCCCGAACCTTCTTGTTAACGGTTCTGTAGGTATTGCCGTAGGTATGGCTACTAATATCCCTCCCCACAACATGGGTGAGGTTATCGACGGCGTTGTAATGATGCTTGATAACCCTGAGGTAACACTTGATGAGCTCCTTACAGTTGTTAAGGGTCCTGATTTCCCTACGGGCGGTGCTATCCTCGGTACTGCAGGTATCCGTGAAGCATATGCTACAGGACGCGGCAGGATCATGGTAAGAGCTCATGCAGATATCGAAGAGTTCGGCAGCGGAAGACAGAGGATCATCATTCACGATCTCCCGTTCGCTGTTAATAAGGCGCGTCTCATCGAGAGAATGGCTGATCTTGTTAAGGAGAAGAAGGTCGAGGGTATCTCCGGTCTCCGTGACGAGTCTGACCGTAACGAGATGGTACGTATCGTTATCGAAGTTAAGAAGGAAGCTAACCCTGAGGTTGTTCTTAACCAGCTTTACAAGAACTGCGCACTGCAGGATGCATGCTGCGCTAACATGATCGCTCTTGTTCCCGATAAGGACGGAAAGCTTGAGCCGAAGACGATCACTCTTTTCGATGCTCTTAAGTACTATATCGAGCACCAGGAGAACGTCGTTACCAAGAGGACGGAGTACGACCTCGAGCAGGCACAGGGCAAGAGACATATCGATGAGGGCTTGCTGCTCGCTATCGACCATATCGACGAGATCATCAATATCATCAGATCGAGCAGAACTGAGGCTGATGCCAAGGCTAAGATGTGTGAGAGATTCGGTTTCTCCGATAAGCAGGCACAGCACATCGTAGACATGAGACTCGGTCGTCTCACAGGTCTTGAGAGAGAGAAGCTCGAAGCTGAGATCAAGTCTTTGGACGAAGCTATCGCAGCTTATAAGCTCATCCTGAGCGATAAGGGTGTGCTCCACGAGACTATCAAGAAGGAGATCCTTGAGATCAAGCGTAAGTTCGCTACACCTCGTGTTACTGAAATCATCAACGGTGCATTCGAGGATGTTGACGACGAGTCTTTGATCCAGGAAGAGAATATAGTTGTTACTCTTACTCACTATGGCTACATCAAGCGCCAGCGCGTAGATGTTTATAAGAGCCAGCACAGAGGCGGACGCGGCATCTCCGGTCAGGGAAGACGTGAAGAGGACTATGTAGAGAAGATCCTTACGACTACAACTCATAAGTTCCTCCTTTGCTTCACCAACACGGGACGTGTATTCAAGATCAAGGGTTATAAGATCCCCGAGACAGCTTCAAGAAGTGCGAAGGGTACAGCTCTTGTTAATCTGCTGAGCCTCCAGGAAGGTGAGCGTATCAGGAATATCATTCCTGCAGACAGCCTTGATACAGAGGATACCAACCTCACGATCGTTACCCGTAAGGGAATCATCAAGAGAACACCTCTGTCGAGCTATAAGAATATCAACAAGAACGGTCTTATCGCAGTTAAACTTCGTGATGACGACCGCGTAGTAGATATCGCCATGACTGCTCCTTCACAGGAAGTCATCGTTGTATCTTCTTCCGGTAAGGCCATCAGATTCAATACTGACGATGTAAGAGAGACCGGACGTAATTCTTCCGGTGTACGTGCCATGAACCTTACCGGCGACGATAAGGTTGTAGGTATGGTGCCTGTTACTGAAGGCGGAGAGCTCCTCGTTATATCCGAGAAGGGTATGGGTAAGAGATCTTCCGTTGAAGAGTACCGTCAGCAGAACAGAGGCGGTAAGGGTCTCATCACATATAAGATTAGTGAGAAGACAGGTCCACTCGTAGGATGTACTCTCGTAGACGATAATCTCGACCTTCTCATGATCACTGATACCGGTATGATCATCCGTGTTGCAACAACGGAGATACCGACACTGTCACGTGCAACATCCGGTGTTAAGCTTATGAGATCTAATGGTGCTTCCGTTGTAGACTTTACAGTTACAGAGCACGAGGAGCCCGAAGAGGAAACGAGTGAAGAAGATGAGCAGGCTTAAGATCAAGACTGCGGCCAGAGTGTTGAGTCTGGTGCTCGCGATGTTTATCGCGGCTGCCTGGGCGGTTCCCTATGTGGGAACTGCCGTAGTAATGGCAGATGTAAACCAGCCTGACATTACCATAACGCCGCTTGATGAGATCCATTGTTCATCTTACTGTGTATACGATTACACTGTGGATGAGATCATTCTCGAACAGCAGTCACATAACAGGATCTATCCTGCATCCATGACCAAGATAATGACTTTCCAGCTGGGACTTGATTATCTTGATTCTGATGCATATGTTACCTGCTCGCAGAATGCCATAGAGAGCGTCGCTTCAGACTCTACGATGATGTACCTTTGCGTCGGTGAGGAAATCAAAGTATCCGAGCTTTATTACGGACTTATGCTCCCTTCAGGCAACGATGCTGCTAACGTTATCGGTGAGTCAGTTATCAATGCTTTGTTCGAGAACTATCCTGCAGGCGGTGAAGTAGGTCCTGACGGCATCAATGCCCAGTACTTCATCGACCTTTACGGACTCCCTGCAGAAGAGATCGTAGCTAACTATCCGCTGTCTGCATTCGCAGAACTGATGACACTTCGTGCACGTAACATCGGATGCACGGGTACTCATTTCTCCAATGCACACGGTTACCACAGCGACGATCACTATACGACAGCGTTCGACCTTTGTCTTATGATGGCAAATGGTACACGTAATCCTGATTTCTGTACGGTTATCAGTTCTCCTACGCATATCTTCCAGGCGACAAACTGTCACCCTGAAGATGCATGGTCCACTGTACGTAATACTAATCAGATACTTATGGATCCATGGATGTGCTCCAAGACTGCTGAAGGTGAGGATACTCATATCGCTGCATTCATCGGCGGTAAGACGGGTACAACATCTGTAGCCGGTACGGGTATGACAACTTACAGTGTTAATGAGAATGGTCATGAGTTGATGATCGCTGTGTGCGGAATCCCTTATGAGGAGTCAACTAACCAGACTCGTTATGTAACATCTGCAGTAGCTTACGGCAACCTTGCATGCTGGAATACAGATCCTGTATCAGTAATTCCCGGAACGCTGGGTGACTATCAGAGATTTAACTGGACATCCGACGAGTATCCGCAGCTTGATAATGTTATCGGTCCGTTCGATGCAGTCGGTCAGTTGCCTGCGGTGGCGGCGCCTGATGGCGAACACGGTGAGACACCCGAAGAGACTTTGGTGCCGGGCGAGACTGCGGGAGAAGTCATAATCGGAGATGCTGGCGAACCTGAGGTCGCATCAGTCGAAGATAATACTGCACTCGGTGGATTATTCGAGACAAAGGTCGGTAAGTTCATATCGCTTAATCCCGGAGTATCTGTGTTTATAGCGGTACTTATAATAACTATCATTGTACTTGTAGCGATCCTTGTCATGAGAAGCATCAAGTATTCAAGGCCTAAGAGGCACAAGTCTTCTGTAAGGCAGTATCAGGGCAGAGGACCTAACGGGCCGACGTTCCAGTAATTCTGATCATATAGTTAGTTAATTAATAAGCGCTCCCTATGTGGAGCGCTTATTCCATTCATCAAAAAGGGGCTGCTGTGAAGCAGCCCCTGAGTTATTCGATCAGTTATTCAGGATCAGAGTCCCTCAACACTTACGATTGCCTCGTGGATGTTATTGTATGAAGCCTGGAGGAGAGCCTTCTCTTCATCGTTGAGCTCCATCTCAATGATCTGCTCAACACCGCCTGCACCGATCATGATCGGAACGTTGAGTGTTACGTCGCTCATACCATACTCGCCGTTAAGCTTTGTAGATACTGTACGGATTGTGTGCTTGTCCATGAGGAGTGACTCGAGGAGTGTTGTTACGGAAACAGCAACGCCGTTGAATGTAGCACCCTTGAGCTTGATGATCTGTGCGCCGGAAGACTTTGTCTGCTCAACAAGATCAATCTTATCCTGCTCAGACAGAGGCTTGCCGATGATTCTTGCATACTCTTCAACAGGTACACCAGCAACGTGTGTGCGGCTCCATGCAGCGAACTGTGTCTCACCGTGCTCACCGAGGATGTAACCGTGTACGTTACGTGTATCAACATTGAGCTTGGAAGCGAGCAACCATCTGAAACGAGCGGAGTCGAGGTTTGTACCGGAACCGATGATTCTGGAAGAAGGAAGTCCTGTCCACTCTGTAACCTTGTATGTAACAACATCGCAAGGGTTGGATACTACGAGGATAACACCCTTGTTGTAGTACTTCATGATGCTGTCTGTGATTGTGTGAGCGAGCTTAACGTTCTTCTTAGCAAGATCGATTCTTGTCTCGCCGGGCTTTCTCGGGATACCTGCTGTGATGATTATAACGTCAGCATCCTTAACTTCATCATAGTCACCGCTGTGGATGTCCATCTGACCAAGGAAAGGGAGACCGTGGCTGATGTCAAGAGCCTCACCAAGAGCCTTGTCCTGGTTAACATCGATAAGAACGAGCTCGGAGCAGAGCTGCTTCATCGAGATTGCGAATGCGATAGTCGCACCTACTGCGCCTGCACCGATAATGCAGACCTTTGAACCTTCTGAAATTTTACTCATAGAAGATACCCCCATATGTTATGTAATTTGATTATATTTGTAATACGCGAGAAAGCGCATTTGCAAAGCGCAGGAAAACTGCTTAATGAATATATCAGAATTAAAGTGATAAATAAAGAACATGTATATAAAATATATAAAGAATTAACAGGAATATTTAGTGCGATAAAGCAAGAAATAAACCTCAAAAAAGTTTATGTAAAAAAGTTGAAATTTGTGCTTGACAGGATAGGACTTGCGTTGTATTCTTACTAGGCACTTCGCGAGAGGGAAACACAAAAACGAACTCTCCTGAAGGGGCACGGATCTTGAAAATTGAATAGAA
>JAEEGJ010018579.1_pt1 | contig 15491 bp, 9 predicted proteins | sample 8958761 | NCBI WGS metagenome assembly JAEEGJ01 (sample SAMN16246546, study PRJNA631951) | gut metagenome | biome: gut microbiome; feature: rumen; material: RS-attached | host: Bos | place: Iran: Karaj | collected 2018-10 | reverse complement strand
CCTTTGTAGTCCTTGCTTGGCCGCCCGTAGAACGGCATGCCCATGACGAGTTTCGCAAGAGGGACTCCTGCCTCAAGATGATGGTCGATGGCTTCGGAAACGCTGAGCGAACCAGCTATATCGGAGCGGAACAATGCGGAATGATGATAGGGCGGATCGGCCATATCATAGGTCATCAGGTTGATGAAGTCGATGAAGGGCATGACTGAGCGATAATCGACATAGGTGGTATCGGCATAATCGGCAAAAGTAAGCAGATGGCCGGCACCGATGGCCTGACGCAAGTCGTGCATGAGCAGCGTGAAGTTCTTCTTATCATCGGGAGATGAAGAGATGCCCGCAGCACTCGATGTTGGATATTCCCAGTCGATGTCGATGCCATCAAGGGAATATGTGTCGATAGCCTTTTGACAACTCTTGGCGAACGAAATGCGATGTGCTTCGTCAGAAGCCATCTCGGAGAAATTGCCACTGCCCCAGCCTCCGACGCTGAGAAGCACCTTCAGATGGGGATTTGCCTCCTTCAAGGCAACGATGGAACACAAGCGCTCAGGATTGTCAACTCGCACGCTGTCAAAGTCAGTAGTCACATGGCCGAAAGCATAATTAAGATGAGTGACAAGATTCGGATCGGGCATGCGGTCACTCCATGACGTGACGTAGCCAACTACTACCCTCTCGGGCAATTGGTCTTCGTCAGCGAGTTTCTGGTCTTGGGTTTGACACGAAACAAACACGATGGCAGTCATAAACATAAGAGCCAGGGTATGACACTCTATTTGCGAAAAATCAAAGGAATTTTTTATTCTTGACTTAGATAGCATGTAATTGTTGGTATTGAGACAACGAATTAAAAAGTCGTTCCGCCCACTGGAAGGAAGGATGGAACACCTATACTAATATATTATTATTTGAGTAGTACATCAATAAGATTATTTGCGATTTCTGCGTCTTGAAAAGTTATCACATTGTCTTCGGTTGAATGGAAGCCGAGAATGTTTACACTGCCATACCATATACGAGATTTGTCAATGATACAACAATCGAAGTTGATATCTGGCCTTACTGATATCTGGATACCATTGTCGCGAAGTATTCCTGCACCATCATTTTCCTCTTTGGTGACAATAATGACAGAGATTCCATTTACTACCAAATTGCGTAATCTATAAATGATGGAGGAAACTTGACCCACCTTGATTTTGGGACAGGATAGTATGATGGAGTGCTTTGCCCTAGAAATGCTTTCAATAAACGGTTTAACGAAAGTTTTTCCATCGTAGATAATATCAGATGAAACAGTTACTTTTGAAAAGAATAATTCGTTGGTTCGGATACTATATCCAACCGCAGCATAACCTTTCAGTCTTCTACGATACATTACTTCGCAAATGGGGATATGGATATCAATATAATCATAGATCAACACCTCATGTTTTCCATCATATTCACGATGAAGTCTTCCCGCGTACTGAGCTACTATACCCTTCCATGAAACGGGTAATGACAAAAAGAGAGTGTCAAGACGCGGACAGTCGAAACCTTCTCCCACATACTTACCCGTGGCTACAATGACAAGTGGTTCAGTAGCTGGGATACTATGCAAGAGTTCCATCTTTTGACGTTTCTCTTTGGTGGACTCTGAGCCGACAAGAGCAATGATGTTTTGACAATGAGGTTTCAACAATTCGACCAAAGCAGCGACATGCGAAGTCAAACTGGTCAGAAGAATGGGTGATCGGCCGTCTTTCAAAACTTCACATACATCACTTACAATCAAATGATTTCTGTATTCATCTTCTGACAATTGCTGAATTGTATGTGCGTATGTGAGTTTATCATCTGGCAGAGCATGGCAAGCCGTAAAACGAGGCACAAGCATACGCTGGAATGATTGTTCCTTCATCTGTGACTTAGCATCAGCACTGTATCTGATCGGACCACATTGCATAAAGATGATGGGTTGATGGCCGTCTTTCCTAATAGGAGTTGCAGTAAGTCCATAAACACGTTGAGCATTAATAGTTTTCAAGACTTGCTCAAAGCTGACCGCAGACACATGGTGACACTCATCCACTATAATCATTCCATAGTTTTTGACAAAGGGCTTTACCTCGTAGCCATTTATGCAAGACTGCATTATAGCAACATCGATGATTCCATGAAGTGTATCGCTAGTAGAACTGAGTGTGCCTATTGGTGAGAATCGTTTCTTTCGGCCACGCTTTTGGGCTTGATCTTCTATCTCTTGGTCAATTATGAGAAACTTTTCAAGTTCGCTTTTCCATTGATCCAACAATGCTTTGGTATGAACCAAAATCAAAGTGTTCACTTCGAGTTTGGCAATCATTCCTATAGCAGTCACAGTCTTTCCAAATGCAGTAGCAGCTGATAAAATACCATTGTTTTCTTCGCACATTATTTCAACCGCGGAACTCTGATCTTCTCTCAAAATACCATTAAAAGAAACTGTGATCTTTTGTCCTGGATTTGACCTTATGACCCAAGTCGCATTGACACCTTTTTCTAATAGAAAATCACGAACCGCACATTCACATCCACGAGGCATTGCCAAATAATCATCTACTATTTCGGCGCAGGAAATGATTCTTGGAGTTGAGAAAGTGGAGAACCTCATTGCCTGACGACTATAAAACTCGGGATTCTTGAACGATGCGATGCGCTTGAGGTGATTTAGCACTTTGGCACTAACATCTTTTAACGGAATGTAAAGCATATTCGACTGAACAATACGAAGTGTCGGACTGAAGTCTGAACTTGAGATTTGAGGAGCGACTGGGATTTCCCATGGTTTTGACTCACTGGTTTTTGAAAACGCTCCCATAGGTTGGAAAATACCGTGTATCCCAAGGATCTCGTCAAGAGAATCTTCTGATAACTTCTTGACGTACTGTAAGTACGCCCATTGATCAGTATAAATATTGAAAACCTCATCTACAAAGACACTATTTCCATTTTTGCGGGCTTTGCCCTGTAGGGGAAGAGCTATCAGGTTTCCGAATCCTCCTTCGGGAAGATAATCCTGATTTGGAATGAAACGGTCGTACGATTTGAAGGAAATACGGCCATTTTGGTTCATGGCTTCCGTCATTATCGCATTTCCTAGTCTTCTGGCTTTTGTAGCTGAAATCGGAGCTTCAAAAAATATCCACACATGAGCACCCTTTCCTGAACGTGAACGCTCGATTGAAGATGGTACTTTCCATTGTTTACAAACATCTATAAATGCAAGCACATCATCTTGGTAACCATGCTCACAATTCTTGTCATCAAAGTCAGCACATAGAAAGTTACAAGTATTGTCATCCATTATGGCATATATGCCAATCACGTCACGCCCATCTTCATCTTTGCCCGACAGATGCTTGTAAAAATCTTCATAAGAAATAGCTGCAAACTGACGGTTTGGGCAGTCTGCACACTTGTACTTTTTCTTGTCGCAAAGTAGGTTATTCCATTCATTACAGCAAACCGGCTGATATCCAGCTTTTCCCGTCGTCTTGCTATACCATCTACGAGCAAAGACATCCTCTCGTCCCTTGAACAGACGTCGGAACAAATCGACTTTCTCTTGGAGTGATAGTGTCAGCATAGCTGAAGGTTCCTGGTGCTTGTCAGGAATGCTCTCTCCTAGTCTGATCCTCAACCTTGAATTCTCTTCTTCAAGGAACTGGACGCGAGTTCTTAACCAATCTCGTTCAGCTAACAGTTCTTGATAGGTTTGTTGTTCCATTTATGCTGGTTATTATTTCATAACGTTTCTCAAAACCAAACATAGGAGATAATATACTTAATATAGAAATTCTTCTCAATACTATAATGATTCACCAATAAAAGAGTGATGATTACAACCTCGGAGGAAAAAACTATATGAGCTATCGAATTGCAAGGGAGAAAGGAAATAACACTCATAAACGAATTTGAGAATTGTCTGTTATCTTATAACACACCATTCAATAATTCTCAAATTCGTTATAAAACCGTTCTTTAATTCCTTAACATATGCTTAGCGGTCCATGGGGTAACGGACGCCCCATTCTTTGCGAAGGGAATCCATTTGCTGCATGATGGAGAGGGTTTCAGCGTGGGGCATCATAGGGGATTCGAGGAGACCTGCCTCGATGCAGCGCTTGCTTTCGAAGACCTGGTATTCGTAGCCAGTGACCATTTCGATGGGACGATCGTAGGTGGCGACGAGTTCGTAATTGCGCCAAACCTCTACCCTTCCAGGACAGTTGATGTTGTCGACGCTAATGTAGCCTTCGGTGCCACTGATGATGCCACGGCGGTCGTTGAGACAGAGAGCACCTGACTGAAGGTTGGCCATCTTGCCGTCTGCATAGGTGAGCGAGACGCATTCCTGCATATCCATGCCTGTGGGCCCGAGGACGCAGTTGCTGACCTGACGTACGATTTCGGTGCCGAAATACATGCGGGCAAAGTTGAGTGCATAGACGCCGACATCGAGGAGAGCGCCACCTGCGAGTTCTGGAAGAAAGATGCGCTGCTTGTGCTTCATATTGTAGCAGAGGCTGGCTTGCAGGATTTGTGGCTGTCCGATGACGCCGCTCTCCATAATCTCCTTGATCTTATGCGAAAGAGGCATATAGCGGGTCCAGATGGCTTCGGTAATAAAGATGCCTTTTTGATGAGCAAAGTCAAGGAGTTCGAGGGCTTCGGCAGCGTTAGCAGTGAAGGCTTTTTCGACAAGACAAGGCTTACCGTGCTCGAGGGCGAGGCGGGTGTGGGCGTAGTGGTGGGAATGAGGTGTTGCAATGTACACGAGATCGACATCGGGGTCCTGGACAAGGGCCTCATAACTGTCGTAGATGCGGGTACAACCGTAGCGCTGGGCGAAGGCCTGGGCCTTCTCGAGCGAACGTGATGCGATGGCATAGACCTCATAACCCGGGATGGGGGTGATGGTCTTGCCCATTTGGTCGGCAATCCAACCGGCGCCGATAATGCCAAGTTTGAAGGTGGTCATGGTGTGGGGTATTTATAAAGGATAAGGGCGGCCACAGATGGCTGCAACTGAAACAAAAGGAAAGGCAGCCAAACCTGGCTGCGACGAAACAAAAAAATCCACCCCGCCTTTTGGGGAGGGGTGGATTATGATAGGTTGTAGGATTACTTAATACGCTTGTAACCGTACTTAGCAACAGCGCCGAGCTCTTCCTCGATGCGGATGAGCTGGTTGTACTTGGCCATACGGTCGGTACGAGAGAGCGAACCGGTCTTGATCTGGCCAGAATTGGTAGCAACGGCGATGTCGGCGATGGTGGTGTCCTCGGTCTCGCCAGAGCGGTGAGAGGTAACGGTGGTATAGCCGTGACGATGAGCCATCTCGATAGCGTCGAGGGTCTCAGAGAGCGAACCAATCTGGTTAACCTTGATAAGGATAGAGTTGGCTGCACCCATAGCGATACCCTTCTGGAGGAACTTAACGTTGGTTACGAAGAGGTCGTCGCCTACGAGCTGGCACTTGCCACCTACGCGCTCGGTGAGCTTCACCCAGTTATCCCAGTCGTTCTCGTCAAGGCCATCCTCGATAGAGTCGATTGGATAGGTGTCAATGAGGTGCTCGAGGAAGTCGATCTGCTCCTCAGCGGAGAGCTTCTTGCCGTTAGGATCCTTCTGCTTGCCGTTCTTAAGCTGCTTGTAGTCGTAGAAGTACTTGCCATCCTCGATTACAGCGAACTCAGAAGCTGCGCAGTCCATAGCAATCTTAACGTCCTTGCCTGGCTCATAGCCGGCAGCCTTGATGGCGTCGACGATGATCTGGAGAGCGTCCTCGATGCCGTCGAGAGCGGGAGCGAAGCCACCTTCGTCACCTACAGCGGTGGAGAGACCACGCTTCTTGAGGAGCTTGGCGAGGTTGTGGAAGACCTCAGCACCCCAACGAACAGCCTCCTTGAGAGTAGGAGCACCTACGGGACGGATCATGAACTCCTGGAAAGCGATAGGAGCATCAGAGTGAGCGCCACCGTTGATGATGTTCATCATTGGAACAGGGAGAGTATAGGCGTTGCAGCCACCGATGTAACGATAGAGAGGCATTCCGAGAGCCTTGGCAGCAGCCTGAGCCACAGCGAGGGAAACGCCAAGGATGGCATTGGCACCGAGGTTAGACTTGGTTGGAGTGCCGTCGAGGGCGAGCATCTTCTCGTCGATAGCGCGCTGCTGGAATACGCAGCAGCCCTTGAGAGCAGGAGCGATGATGTCGTTGACGTTGGCAACAGCCTTGGTGGTACCCTTGCCGAGATAACGGCCCTTGTCGCCGTCGCGAAGCTCGAGGGCTTCGTTCTCGCCGGTAGATGCTCCAGAAGGAACAGCTGCACGACCCAATACACCATTTTCAAGCACTACGTCAACCTCAACGGTTGGATTGCCACGTGAATCAAGAATCTCACGTGCGTGGATTTTTTCGATTTTCATTGTTTTAAATTGGTTTTAGAACACTGTTTATTTTGGTTAAAGGAATTTTATAGGGGGCAGCCAAACATGGCTGCGACATAGACGCGAGGAAGCGGCCAAGGACGGCCGCAACGGAGACGCTGGGGGCGGCTACTTAGCCAAAAGTGCCTGGACCTGAGGGACGGTGCCGTTGAAGGGACCGGAGCGCTCGAGCTTAAGTGAGGCGACGGCGGCAGCGAAACGGCCAGCTTCAAGAACGCTAGCGCCTTGTGTGCGACGATAGCAGTAGGCCATCGTATAGGTGTCGCCACAACCGGTGGCATCCACAAGCTTACGAGGTGGGAAAGATTCAATGCGGGTGGTACTATCCTCCTTGCGGCGATAAATGACCGAACCGAGGTCCCCGAGTGTGAGGAGAACCTCTCCTACTCCCCAGTTGCCAAGCTTATGGACGGCCTTGACTGGATCGGTTTCGCCTGTAAGGACGTCCATCTCGTATTCGTTAGTCTTGAGGACATCGACATACTGAAGGGCTTCCTGCTTCTGGGGCCAATCGGTAGCACGAACCTCTTCGCCTACAACTTCGCGCAGATAACCTTGCACGTCAACGACGACCTTGCCAATCTCGTGGAGACGATGGATGACATCGAGCGGGAAATCGTCAGCCAAAAGTGAACCGAGGATGAAGTATGGACGATCAACACCCTGGAGCAGAGGTTCGAGGCGATCCCAAGTGAAGGGAGCGGCCTTGCTGAGCACACGCTGCTGACGGTTGTTCATATTGGCGCCATACTTGTTTTCAAAATACACCGTGGCCTGGCTTGGGAGAACCTCGACATTCACACCTGCATTGCGTAGCTGCTCGACGGCAGGCATATCCTCCTCTCCTACTGCGGTAATGAGTCGATAAGGGGAACAAGGTGCGGGATCGGAAACTGCAAGAGCATACATACCCCATACGAAATACCATGCAGTACCGCCCGGGATATGGAGGTCGATATCTGGGGTTACGATGTGGTCATGCGTGATGTGACCAATACAAATAATTTCGCGCATAAAGCAGTAGAACTTTATTTTTCATGGCAAATATAATCTATTATATAATAGGTTGTACACGTTTAGGGGTAAAAAATGTGTTTTTATGGTGATATTTGGTGTTTTTTGGGGGAAATTGATGAGGAGAGTTTTCATTTGGGCGGCCATAGATGGTCGAGACTAGGAGACCAAAGGGAAGTGGACAAGAACTGCCGCGACGGGGACACGAAATGAAATGAAGAGAGATGCAGCAAACTTGGCCGCGACGCAAACGAGGAAGACGCAGGTCAATGAAAGAGGCGGCCGAGATGGGCCGCCTCTTATTATGGGGTCAGAAAGTGAACTTCTTGGAAGTCGTGGCTTTAGAGGTGTTGGTTTTTGTGGAAGCCTTTGTGGTAGTTTTTGTGGAGGCCTTCGTGGACTTCTTTGAAGAGGACTGCGTTGTGGCAGCAGGAGCGGCCTTAGAGGCTTGGTAGTACTGCTGAGCCTCGGGGAGCCACTTCTGGATGTCGGTGATACGCTTGGCATCGCTGGGGTGACTACTAAGATAGCTGGTGGAACCACCGCCGGATGCGGCACTCATTCGCTGCCAGAATGTAACTGCAACGGCAGGATCGTAGCCTGCCATAGCTGCGAAGACGAGGCCCATGTGATCAGCTTCGCTTTCGTTCTCACGGCTGTAGTGAGCGTTGGCGAACTGGAGACCGATAGATGCCATAGCGGTGGCGACTTGGGCTGCACCTTCACCCACAGCAGACGAGAGGATAGCTCCTCCTAATTGAGTGAACTGGCTCTGATTGTACTTCTTTGAAATCTGCTCGGCGCTATGTTTGGCCACAGCATGGGCAATCTCATGGCCGAGGACGATGGCGAGGGATGGCTCGTCCTGTGTGACGGGCAGGAGACCTTCATAAACTACAATCTTACCACCGGGCATACAGAATGCGTTGACTGCGTCGTCCTTCACAAGATTGAATTCCCAGTTGAAGTACTGCAGTTCGTTGGCGAATCCGTTTTCACGCAGATAAGTTTCGACCGCAGTGGCAAGGCGCTGTCCGACACGCTTGACAAGGGCTGTGGCGTTAGCGTCGGTTGACTTTTTGGCGGAAGCCATATACTCCTTGTACTGAGAGTTACTGAGGCTGAGCACTTGTTCGTCAGAAACAGAAAGGCGGTGGACACGGCCTGTGACGGGGACTTTCGATGCAGTGCCGCATGAAACGAGCGTCAAGGCTGTCAAGGCGGCGAGGAGAAGGGACTTTAGGGGTTTCATGGGGATGGGTATTAAGGGTGAAGGGCCGCCAAGTTTGGCGGCCACGAATAAACGAAGGATTATTTGCGGAGTTTCTTGTAGATGTCTACGCGGCGGGAAATGTCGTTTTCACGGGCGGTCTTGTCGGAAACTACGTAAATGTCGGACTTGATGACGCGGGCCTTGATATGGTAGGTGTTAACAAGAACGTCTTTGACGTGCTTGATGCGCTTTCGTGCGTCGGAGGCATACGACAGGGCAGAACGAGTATTGGCGATATAAGCCTTGAGGACAATACGGCCTTTCTTGTGCGACTTGGCCCATTCGGCGAGGAGCTGAAGATCTGCATCGATAGTGGGGACATCGTCGGCATCGGGAATGACATAATAAAGAACCATGTCGGACTCTCGCTGGCGTGTCTTCTCGACCTGACGCTCGAACTGTTCATCATTCTTTGCCAAACGCTCGGTGGCGCGGTCAGCACGGTATTGTGCACGGTCGGCTACCTGACGCTCTATGCGAGCTTTAACTTCAAGCTCTTCAATCTCGTCTTCAAGTTTGAAGTTGCGAGAAGGTGTGGTAGGTTTGCCACGGAAGTTGAAACCGAGCTTGAGGGTGACGATGTGTTCGGGTTGGGCGAAATAATAGTCCTTACCAAATTCTTCGCGCTGCTCTTCGGACATAGCATCGATGTACTTCTGCTCGTAGTTATGAATGGGATGGGTGTAGCCATAACCGAGAGAGACGCGGAAGTCGATGTTTCGACGAGTGCGAATATAGATACCGGGCTGAATGTCGGCATAGAAATGGTCGGAGAATCGATAGTCGGGGAGCCCTTTGTAGCGATCACGATACTTCTCGAGACCGAAGAGGTAGCCTGAGCGGCCCTGGAGGAAAAGAGAAAAACGCTCGCTGGTACCGTGATTCCAACGCCATACAACATCGGCGAGGACAGGAATCATCTTGTTGGTCTCGCCTCCCCAATGGAACCAAAATCCCGAGGACAGGCCTGCATACCAGTTGGAAGTGAAATTGTAGCCAACACCAAGGTCGGCACCGATGGACTCATCGTAATCAGTGAGGCCGTAGCCTTCGTCCTGATCGCCTCGGGAGGCGATGGATGGTGCAGCGTCAAACTTGATTTCCCACTTGTGGTATATACCATCGTCGTAGCCATCAGGGGTCTGGGCCTGTACCGTCGAAGCGGAAACGACGGCGAGGAGAAGGAGTATTTTGATTTTTTTTGTCACGAATTTGAGAATTTGCGAATGGGTTGGATTGATATAATTTGGGCAAAGGTAGGGATTTTTTTGTTTGGGTGGGTGTTTTTGAGGGTGAAAAGTGGGGCTTAGAGAATGATTTGGTAAGAATTGATGGGTAGAGTGGGCAAAATGAGGCAAAATGAAAAGGGCGGCCAAAGAAGGCCGCCGATTAGACACAAAAGAGGGAATAGCCTACGATGGGTGCAACGGGATCACTTAATTGGATAGAGAAACCAGACCTGCAACGAGTGCTTGAGATTATTGGAGCAGGGCACGAGCGTCACGGTCGATGTCGTCGACGACATGGCAGTCGTCGTTGAGGAGCATACTCTGGCCGGTTTCGGGAGTGTAGAGTGGCCACTCAGGAAGAGATGCGCAATTTGGGTCACCAGTGCGCATGAATGCAAGGAGGGCATCAGCCATTTTGGTGGAAAGTACACGAGGACGAGCGCCGCCACCTGTGTGAGTCACCATAAGGTCGGTGTTGCGGAACCAGAAACAGATGTCAAGACAATGGAAAGCACGCATACGACCATCGAAGAGAGGTGGCTGCCAATCGAACCATGCGAGATAGAGCGGAGCCGGCTGTACGGCCTTGGCATTGATTGCGCCAATGACACGATCGCGCGAACTATTGATGTAGCCGAGAAGTTCAATTCCCGACTTGTCGGGCAGTGCCTTACGGTAGGCTTCAATGATGGCCTTGGCATCACGGCCAGGCTTAGAGCGCTCGACAAAGGGAACGAGCTGCTCGTCGGTGAGCGTTTCGAGGGCTGCGTTGGTGCGGCTGATGGAATTCTCGCAAGTGGTGGTGGAGAAAATCATCGGCACATTTGCAGAAGCGCCATTGGGATCCTGGAAGAAGGTTCCCTTGGGGATGTGACGGCCATCGGCAACAGGCCCAAAGGCACCGCGCATCATACCGTTTCCTTTTGTCTTCTGGTTGAATTCGGCAGCGGCCTCATTGGCGAAACGGAGGTATTCGATCCAAGGCATAGAGGTGAGTTTCTTCATATTGCAACCTGCCTTCTGGTAGATGTACTGACCGAGGGCAGAGCTATAATTCTGATCGATTGCACTATAGATGTTTCCGCTAAGAGCTACAGCTTTGATGATCAAGCCTTTACATTCGTCCATAGAGACGAGGGTGCAGACTTTGGCTCCACCACCCGACTGGCCCATAATGGTAACATTAGCAGGATCACCGCCGAAGGCTTCGATGTTGTTCTTCACCCATTTGAGTGCTTCGACGAGGTCGAGAATGCCGACATTGCCCGAATCAGCATAACGAGGATCGACGGCAGAGAAATCGGAAAAGCCGATGGGGCCGAGACGATGGTTTACGGAAACGAAGACAACATCGCCATAACGACTGAGATTCTCACCATGGTAGCCATCCTGCTCAATGCCATTACCATTGGTGAAGCCTCCTCCGTGGATCCAAAAGAGGACGGGACGCTTCTTGCCATCGGCCAAGCCTTGAGTCCAAACGTTGAGTTTGAGGCAATCCTCACCAACATCATAGTAGTTCCAGTGGTCGGTGAAAGTGTAGTAGTTGTTGGCATATTTGCCCTCGGTGAACTGTGGAGCCGACGCCGCATAAAAGACGGTGGGCAGCGTGTCATTCCATGCAGTTGGAGCCTGGGCGGGAAGGAAGCGACCTTCGCCTTCGGTAGTTTTTCCGTAGGGGATACCGAGGTAGGTGTAAGTGCCGTGAAGAATGTAACCCTTGACATAGCCGTACTGGGTCTTTGCTACGGCGATGTTATCGCCGATGTAGAGCTGCTGCTCATCGGCAGGGTCGGGAGACTGAGTGGGTTGCTGAGCACAAGAGGCCAGCAGACAGAGGGCGAGGGGGAGGAAATGGAAGGGTTTCATAAAGGGGTGGTATTAAAAAAGGAACGAGGGCAGCCAATGATAGCCGATATTGAAACGCAGGAGGAAGGGACAGCAACCAAAGACGGCCGCAACGGGGACAAAAAAGGGGCATCAAAGGTCGAAGCAAGTGTCAAGGGAGAGCTCAGGGGCTATATCGAGGCGGGCACGTTGTGCTTCGTACTCCTTGGCTTTGATCTTGATGGGTGAATTAGAGGGAGGGATGAGTTTGGTGTAAGTGTCGTTCTCGCGGCGATAGGTGGCCTGGAGACGGCTGCCATTGAGCAGATAGATGGACTCGGATATGTAGCCATTGGACAAGTCCATATAGGTGCGCAAGGCATCGGATGAGGGATAGATATGTGTACTTTCGAGGTTGTCGAGGAAGAGAAGCTGATAGTTCTGGTTACGCGCCGTGAAGACAGCTATATTGTCATTGAAGTCCTTGCAGATACGTTCGTCAACGCCATCTTTGTCTATATCGACAAAAAGAATGCTTGCAGGAGCAGCAACATACTCACCACGGCTGGCGAGTGCGTCCTGCCAACGCATAAGGAGTTTCTGCTTTTCGAGTATATGATCGCGAAGTTCGGAGTAACGCTTGGCGATATAGAGTTCCTGATTCTTGAAGCGCACTTTGTAAAAGTCGCCCGACTGACCGAGATAGACCAGATTGTCGCCTGCCAAGGGATAGATCGGACGCCCCTTGGCATCGGCAAAAATCTCATGGTTGGTGGAAGGGCCACGACGCAGTCGCACGCCATTACCAGTGACATGAACGCATCTATCGAGGATGAGATAACGATAGATCACCGAATTATAATCGACCACATAGACGGTATCTTGTGTGCGGGTTGCTTCGATATACTCTGGTTGTGATGGAGTGGGCACATAGTCGAGAGCAACACCGGTACGACGATCGATGAGATAGACATAATCGGAGAGATCGGAGCCTCCGAACCCTGAGACGAGATATTTGTCGAGCACGTCGAACTGATTCTTGCAAACCTCATAATTGGTACGCCATAGGATGCGGTCGGCCTGAAGGTCGAAGCAGAACAGCTGGTAAGACATATAGCCGAACTCCGTCAGGCGTTTTTCGTTGCCTAACGCTATGTAAAAAAGACCATCGGCATAGCGAAAATCGCACACACGACCATTGGCAAAAACTTCGCTTAGCAGATACTGGTGGGTAGGTTTCTTTTCCTTATTATATAGAACGAGGATAGTAGTAGGTTCGATGATGTTGTAGTCCTTTTCGTCGAACACAGCATAATAGCCGAAGTCGGCAGGCTGGAAAAACGAAAGCTGAAGGCCGTTTACTTCGGCAGGGGGTGTCAGTCCCGCTTCACGAAAACCGATTTCGGAAAATGGGTTTCCTTTGACATAATTATGACCTGTGATGCCAAAGGTTTTCTGGAAGATCACTGCGGCTTCAACATCGTAGTAACCCTCGCCAATCTGCTCGAGGGTCCAATAGTCGTCCTTGACGAGGAACTGGGCAGAAGCGAAGGGGAAAGTCAGAAGGAAGAGTGCTATGAAGAGGGTGCAGAGGGCTTTCATAATGGGAATGACGGTGGCGATTAATAACCACAACAGGAACGCTGAGGGAAGTGGCCAAGGAGGGCCGCGACGGGAACATAAGGTCGTATGAAGCAACCGAACTCAGCTGCGACGGGCAAGCGGTTTATTTGGATTTGGTGGGGAGGGGCTTGTGACCAAACCAACCATAGGTGAGGCCAGTGATCTTCACGCTATCGGCATTGCTGACACGTGTCTCGAAGGAGGCAAGACTATCGGCGTGAACATTCTGGATGGTAATATTGTTAACATGGCGCTGAGCAGGACCACTGATATCGACCAAACCGACAGAACTACGACATTTGACGTCGCGCATAGTGATGCCTCCGATGGAAGCAACGGTGTCCTTGCCGGAAGAAGAGACATCACGCCAATCGCCCCACACATCGGATTCGAGTGCGAAGACGCGGTTCAGCGCAGCGGCTTCGCAACGTTCGACAGTAATACTATCGACTTCGGAACCCTGGCGCTTATTGGTCTTGACAAAAAGGAAGTCATCGAGCTTTCCTGTGGCTTTGCAATCATGCATATAGATAAAGTGTGCACCATGGGAGATCTCCTCTCCGATACTGAGGAATGCCTTGCCACGCTTGGCTTCGCAACGACGTATCAGTATGAAACGGGAGGCATCGGGATTGTTCCATGTCTCGTGGACACGACCAGATTTGATGGAGATGACGTCACCGCCCTGATCGAAAACACAATCCTCGATAATGAAGTGACGTGACATTTCAAGATCGATGCCGTCGTTCTTACTGCCTTGAGCTGACACATCAAGACGTCGTATCACACCCTCTTCGCAACTAAAAAGGTGGATTGTCCAATGTGGAGACTGTCGGATTTTGAAATCCTGAAGGAGGATGTTGGTGCACTGATAAAACTGAATGAGAGGAGGACTTAGCTTGAATGTGCGGCTGGAAATACTACGTTGAAAGAATGTATAATTGAAGGTGCCCCAACGATCAAGAATCTGAAGTGCCTTGTAATGATCGGGGGTTGGTTCGAACCACTTGTCCCATATTGACATCAAGGGGCGGATAGTACCCGTTCCGGAAATGCCGAGATTCGTTTGACGCCACGCATAGATCAATGGGCGGTAATTGTAGCACTCGACACCCTCGTAGGTCGTCATATGTTCTGGCAAATAATCGTCAGGATTGCTACTAAATACGAGCTCAGCACCTTCAGACAGATAAAGGTCACAGTCGCTGCTGAAAACAACAATACCCGTCAGCCATTCCCCCTTAGGCACGACAACATGGCCACCGCCTGAACTTGAACACACCTCCATGGCACGTTCGATAGCTTGGCTATTAGTGCGAATGATACGAGCAGAATCGGTTGCCGATGCATAACCGCCTTCGGGCATAGGACGTGCTCCATAATCGCTAATATTAAAATAGCGATCGGGGAAGATGGGAACCACCACATCAGACATATGGAACGGTGCCTCATCAGCAAGAACTGGCTCATAAGTGATGCCTTGCCATATTACAGTTTCTTTTTTGCAAGAAACCGCAAGAACTGCGAAAGAGAGAAGTAATGTGGATATATATTTCATAAGCTAGACGAATTTTTGAACGGGTTGATTAATTTTTTCGCGGCAAAGATAGCGAATAATCCTATTCGCTCCAAATTTTTGTAAGAGAGTTTTCAAAAATGGGTGATATTTGTTATTATTTTGGGGGAAATGACGAATAACACGGCCGAACTTGGCCGCACAGGAAAAAGGAAACGGAAGGAAAAGTGACCAAGGATGATTGGGGCAAGGAATGGATTTTATAAAAATAAAAAAGGTTGCAAGGAAAACCCTTGCAACCTGGTCGGGATGACCCGATTCGAACGGGCGACCTCGCGCCCCCCAGACGTGTACTCTACCGACTGAGCTACATCCCGAACTTGCTCCATCTTTCGATTTTGCGGGTGCAAAGATAGATGATTATTTTGTAAGTTCCAAATTTTTTGTGTGAAAATTTGTAAAAATTGTTAGATTTTGGGTGTAGAGGTGATGTTTTTTAAATTAAAATGTGTATATTTGCACCGTTAAA
>JAEEGJ010018570.1_pt1 | contig 15497 bp, 13 predicted proteins | sample 8958761 | NCBI WGS metagenome assembly JAEEGJ01 (sample SAMN16246546, study PRJNA631951) | gut metagenome | biome: gut microbiome; feature: rumen; material: RS-attached | host: Bos | place: Iran: Karaj | collected 2018-10 | reverse complement strand
ATCCTGCAAATTGACCTATTGGCGATTTTTATTTGTTAAAATTTGCTCCAAGCACCTTGGTTCACGAAATCGCCAATAAACATTGGCATTTCGGAGGATTTTATCCTGCAATTTGACCTATAGACCTCTTTTTCATGCGTCGCGACATCCCCGACCGCCTGCAGAAGACTCTCCTCGGCTTCGCCAGCGGGGTAATGGTGGCGGCCAGTTTCTGGTCATTGCTGCTACCTGCTATCAATATGGAGTCGGGCAATGTGCTGCCCGCCGCCATAGGTTTCTTGCTGGGTATGGGATTTCTGTTGCTTATCGATGAGATTACCCCGCACCTGCATATTGGCTCCACCAAGGCCGAGGGACCCCGTTCGCGCCTCTCGCGCACTGCCATGCTTGCCCTTGCCGTCACCATCCACAATCTCCCCGAGGGCATGGCGGTGGGCGTGGTCTTTGCTGGTGAAGCACAGGGCCTGACTCTTTCTGCCGCCCTAGCGGTCTCCATCGGTATAGCTATACAAAACATTCCCGAAGGAGCCATCATCTCCATGCCCATGCATGCTGAGGGCAACTCGCGCTGGCGGTCGTTTCTCATCGGCACACTCAGTGGCGTAGTCGAACCCTTGGGTGCCGTCGCCATCCTGCTATTGGCCTCGGTGTTAGGCGTTGCGCTGCCCTATATGCTTGCCTTTGCCGCGGGTGCCATGATGTATGTCGTCGTCGAAGAACTCATCCCCGAGACGGCACAAGGCACCCACACCAACCTCTCCACCATCAGCTTTGCCCTCGGTTTTGTCCTGATGATGGTCATGGACGTGCTGCTCGGCTAATCTCCTTCTTTTGCTATCCACAGCCGACATTGCCTAATGTTGGCTATATTCCTATTGATGGAGTATTAGGCTCTTTCTTCGTCATTTAGTGGCGTTTAGTACAGTTTTGTTCCGTTTTGCATATATGTGGAGGCTTTAAAATCATTACAATTGAGGATTGCCCAAATTGTAATGGGAGTGTACTTTTGCAAAACAAACTTCGACAACACAATAAAGTACAACAAACTGATATTCTGAAAACAATCATTATGGGCATTTTAAGCAAAATCTTTAGCAATACGCGCAAGCCGGAGGGCTTCTTTGGGCGTATGATGGTAAACGGAATGAATGGAGGCTCGCACGCCCGCATGGCGGAATGGGGGCTTTCGTATGTAAAACTGTCAGAGCATGCCGATGTTCTTGACATAGGCTGTGGCGGTGGGGCAAACATCGCTCGACTTCTGCAACGCTGTCCGAAAGGGACGGTGATGGGTATTGACCACTCTCCCGTTTCGGTGAAGAAATCGACAGAGGTGAATGCAGCCGCTATAGCCGCTGGTCGCTGCAAAGTGATGGAGGCAAGTGCCGCCGCATTGCCTTTTTCCGACAGTGCATTCGACCTTGTCACCGCCTTCGAGACGGTTTATTTTTGGCCTGAGATAGAGAAGTGCTTTGCCGGTGTACATCGCACATTGAAAGCAGGAGGCTGCTTCGTCATCGTAAATGAGGATGACGGCCTCACCGATGCCAACAAGAAGTGGGAGAAGATTATCGATGGTATGCATACCTACACCCCCGACGAACTCCGTGCTCATCTCATCGCGGCCGGCTTCCACGATATCGCCATCCACCGCGACGAGCAACACCATTGGCTCTGTGTGTTGGCGAAAAAGTAACTCTAATTGTAAGCTTTTAACTCCTTGTTATTCAATTTAAATAGGTCCTCATTCAAATAAAAGGATATGAAACCTAATTACAAAAATTGGATGCCGAAAGGCATGATTTGGGGAACACTGGCCGGATGCGCCATAGCTTTAGTGTTGTTCCTCGTTTTTAGCGTGAGCGGCCTGCTTGCGGCAGGCGTGCTGAAAACCGTCCTTAAAGCTGTATTTCTTGTTCTTACCATCGTCTTATTATTGGCCGCGCTGTGGATGGTGATAATGTACCGTGCCTTTTCTTACAACGGAAAGAGGCAGATGTCGCGTCAGATAATCGACGGCGTGGTCGCAAAGGTCGTGCTTCCCGAGGGAGGCCGAGGTCTCGATGTGGGCTGCGGAAGCGGTGCGCTGACCATCGCCGTGGCCAAGCGCAACCCACAAGCAAGGATGACAGGCATCGACCGCTGGGGAGTGGAGTATTCCTCTTTCAGCAAGACTCTATGCGAGGAGAATGCCCGTGCCGAAGGCGTGAGCAACATCTCCTTTGCAAAGGGTGATGCCTTGAAACTCGACTTCGCCGACGAAACCTTCGATGCAGTGTGTAGCAACTATGTGTATCATAACATCCCCAGCCGTGACCGTCAGGCAATTCTGATGGAGACGCTCCGTGTGTTGAAAAAAGGCGGCACCTTCGCCATCCACGATATCTTCTCGCGCCAGAAGTACGGCGACATGCAGATGTTCGTGCAGCGTTTGAGAAACATGGGTTATGCCGATGTGCAACTTATTCCCACCGACAACGGCCTTTTTATGACCCGACGTGAGGCCACATGGTTGGCTCTGAAAGGTTCTGCCATACTCGTGGGCGAGAAGTAGCCATACGCTATGAAAAAGTACACCCCCCTTAAGATGATACGTGCCGGGAGGTACAAGCTCTGTTTCGACGGGCTTGAGCCAGAAATTCAAGCCGATGTGCTTCGCCGTATGGAAAAACTGGTTGCGGAAAATGCCGAATGGTGCGACAGGGGTAATTACGGGCATCTGTGCAACATCCTGCCGACATTGGCTATCGACCAAGCACTTGAGGCTCGTAGGCAAAGCCCCAGTGAGCGGCTGGCATTCCTCTCAAAGTATATGTGGGCGGCCCTTGCCCCCAGGCCGATGCAGCGGTTGGCACAGATGCCGTTCTTCATGCCCTTGATGAAACGCGTAGTGCCAATAGGATTCAAGATGAAGTCAGGCAAAGGCTGGCGATATGTATGGCACTTCGACACAGACGCCCCACGAGAGTTCCACTTCGAGTGTACCGAGTGCCTCTACAAGCATATCTTTTCACGTTACGGTGTCCTTGACCGCTTCGGCCCTATGTTCTGCCACTCCGACATCATCAACTATGGCAACTTGCCCCACACCGACTTCATCCGCACCCAAACTCTCTGTCAAGGCGGCACTTGCTGTGACTTCTGTTTTATCCGTCACAGCAAAGACGAGGTTTGGGAACGCACCAAGAGCATTTAATCACTCAGCTCCTCACGATATATCATATTGCACGGCTGATGCTATACTTTTTTCATTAGATATAGCCTCGTCGGCGATGAAGGTGTTGCTACAATCGCAACGAGATTTGGGTTCAACCCAAATCGGTCATTAGGGTTTATGTCAGATTAGTATTTGTTTCGAGCAGATTGGCCGCATCGCTGGCGAAGGCGTAGCGGGCTACGGCGAGACAGCGATGTGGACAAGATGCCGAAAGAAATGCTGATATGGCATAAACAGACATAAAAAGAGAATTTGAATGAAAAGTCGGCCTAATGACCGATTTGGGTTTATATTAGTAGTTTGTCCCTAAGAAAAAGCGGGTCCCGTCAAGAACCCGCTTTTTTAGTATTTGGGTTGTCTTACTTATAGGGTGAACCTAGCGCACGATATCCATTTCGGCAATTAGGTTCTGTGCGTTGGCGTACTTGTCGATGACAAACAGCATATAACGGCTGTCGAGGCAGATGCAGCGTTGCAGGTTCTCCTCGAAGTCGATGTCGCCACTCATGGCCTCTCCATTGCCGTCGAATGCCAGTCCAATGAGGTTACCGTAGGCATCCAACACAGGCGAACCGCTGTTACCGCCCGTGATGTCGTTGTTGGTGATGAAGCATGTGGGCAGCTCGCCACGGCTGTTGACATAGGGACCGTAGTCCTTGGCATTGTAGAGGTCTTTCAGGCGCTGGGGCACGACGAACTCTGTGCTGTTAGGATTCTCCTTCTGCATCACACCCTCGAGGGTGGTATAGTAGTGGTAGGTCACACCGTCGCGAGGTTCGTAAGCCTTCACGTTGCCGTAGGTGAGGCGGATGGTGCTATTGGCATCAGGGCACATCAGTTTACGGCCGGAGTTGATCTGGAGAATGCCGTCAACAAAGTCGCGTTGTCCGCGGGTGAGATTGTCTCTCGACTCGGCGGGAATCGACTGGTACAAATCACGGTACTTGGCAAGGATCTCTGAGCCATACTTATAGATGTCGTCGCGTTCGAGCACTTTCAGGCTGGGGTTCTTCAGATAGTCGGCAAACACCTTCTCGTTGGCAAAGATGCTGTTGCTGAACAGTCTGTTTACCAATGCCTCAAAGTCTCCCTTGTATTTGCGGTCGGCGTTTTTCAGGCAGTCGGGAGCATATTTCAGGTCGATATTGCTGTAGGTATAAGCCATCATGGCGGCCATCACACGCTGCTCCACCTCCTGGTCATAGTCTTTGTAGAACTTGGCGGCAGTTTGGCGAATCTCTTCCAGCATGGCATCGCGTTGGTCGGGATTGGTCTCAGCAAGCATGGCCTTGATGCTACGACCCATCACCACCGACTGGTACAGCAGTTCGGGACCCTCCAGCAGACCTTCGTCGAGATAAGTGAGAGCAGCCTGCAGTTCACTGCGCTCGGCATAGCTCTGCTCAATGCGTTTCAGGGCGGCGCGATACTTGGGGTCTTTGTCCAAGGCCCAGTCGTAGTACTCCTGCTCCACTTCCTGTTTCACCTTCATGGTATTCAGTTTCTTAAGGGCAATATTCTGCTCGTTGCTGTATTTCCAATAGTTAGCACAGCTGGCATACTTCGAGGCGTATTTGATACGGATGGCCTGGTCGGCATTCATCATCTCGCGCAAGACATTAATTTTCACGGTGCGGAGTTTGTAGCGCAAGTCGTTGCTAATGCCCATGGTCTCTTCTAATCCAAAGGAAGTGAGGAAACGGTCGGTCGTGCCGGGGAAGCCGAGCACCATGGCAAAGTCGCCATCGTTCAGCTCGCGTGCGCTGACGGGCAGGTGGTGCTTGGGTTTCAGAGGAATATTCTCCTTGGCGTAGGCGGCGGGCTTGCCGTCGGGGGCAGTATAGATGCGGAACATCGAGAAGTCGCAAGTGTGGCGGGGCCAAGCCCAGTTGTCGGTGTCGCCACCAAACTTACCCATCGACGAAGGAGGTGCACCAACGAGGCGGACATCCTTGTAAATGATGTGGACAAACAGGAAGAATTGGTTGCCGTTGAACATGGGCTTCACCGTAGCTTCGTAGTCGGTGCCTGCCACAGCTTCTTGGGCAATTCGTTGGCTGACGTTGCGTACAGCCTTGGCACGGTCGGCCTCGCTCATGTCGTCGCTAAGGCATTCCAGCACACGTCCGGTCACATCCTCCATGCGCACCAGTATTGAGGCAGTCAGACCCGGGTTAGGCAGTTCCTGTGCCATGTTGTATGCCCAGAAGCCGTCGCGCAGATAGTCGTGCTCCACGGTCGAATGTTCTTGCAGCTTGCCGTAGCCGCAGTGGTGGTTGGTCGAGATAAGACCCTTGTTAGAGATAATCTCACCCGTGCAGAAGTGCCAGAAGGGGCGGCCCTCGTTGCCGAGGCCCACAATGGCATCTTTGATGCAGTTCTGGTTGATAGAATAGATGTCTTCGGGCGTGAGCTTAAAGCCGGCTTTCTGCATGTCGGCATAATTTTTGCCGATGAGCGACAGAAGCCACATGCCCTCGTCGGCGCGGCTGGCGGCAGGTGCCAATACCAGCAAAGCCAAGGTCAGGGTAACGATGATTTTTTTCATGCTATTAATATTATGTTATTACTATATTATATGTGCACTTTTGGAAATGCAAAAATACGACTTTTTTTTGAATTACTATACATATATATATATCTAGGGTAGGTTGTTGCCGAAATGTCAGCCGTTTATCGCTTTTCCGGCTATTGTTTGGAATGAGGTTGGCATACCTCCGGAGTGACGTTTTTTTCTGCCTTCCACCTACTTCCCCTATACTCTCCTTTTGCTTCTTCATTGATCCTTTTTTTGAATCATCTTCCCTTGTTCTTCGTCTTTATAGTGAAAAAATGATGAATAGGTGTTGATCGGTGATAGCAGGTGGGATATAGCCAGGGCTGTCTGAAGGTGGAGGCGAGGTGGGACTGAGGAGGAGGGGATTTTAACAAAGGATGGTGAATTGCTGGGCGAGTTTTCGACAAATGTCGGTGAATTGAAATCGGGGTTTTCAACAATGGGCGGTGGAAATAGTGAAAAAAATCGCCCTCAAATGAAACATTTTTTCTGGTTATCCGTATAATAGGATATCAAAAAATGGTAGTTAATAACTTTTTTTGGAGAAAAATGGCAATAATTGGAATTTTTATTGTACTTTTACATCCTGAAAAATAATATATAAAAATGTCTCTAATCCTTGGAACAGAATACTGTAAGATAGATTCGAACGGTCGATTCAAGTTCCCAATTGCTTTAAAAAGGCAGTTGGACACGGAAGATTGCCGTTTTGTGATCCGTCAAGGATTCACTTCCGAGTGCTTAGAGTTGTGGACGTATGCCAGTTTTCAGGAAGAGGTAGAAGGTCTCAAAAAAGAGTTAAGCCGCTACAGCATTCGCGACACCCAAATCATGCGTCAGATGACGAGGGCCAACCTCGTTGAATTGGACAGCAACGACCGTCTGATGATTCCGCCAGAGCGGAAGTCGGTGATAGGGGATGCGAAGGAGATAGTGCTGCAGAGCACCGGTGACTGCATCGAAATCTGGGAACGTTCGGCCTATGATAAGATGAACAACGAGATTACCGACTTTGCGTCGGTGGTCGACAAACGACTGGGGGAACTGCATGGACTATCATCTGCCAGTGATGCTGAATGAATGCATCGAGGGATTGAACCTACGCCCTGATGGGACGTATGTGGACGTCACCTACGGAGGTGGCGGCCATTCGCGTGCCATTATGCAACGGCTGGGTGCGGAGGGACGTCTGTTGGCGTTCGACCAGGATGCTGATGCTCTTGCTAATGCCATCGACGATTCCCGCTTTACGCTGATACATGAGAATTTCCGCTACTTGAAAAACTACTTGCGGCTCTATGGAGTGCGTAAGGTGGATGGTATTTTGGCCGACTTGGGGGTGTCTTCGCATCAGTTTGATGTGGCGGAGAGAGGTTTCTCTACCCGTTTTGATGGGAACCTCGACCTGCGTATGGACCAGCGGCAGGAGACTACGGCCAGAGATGTTGTCAATAACGCCAGTGAAAAGGAGCTGACCCAGTTGCTTCGCTTGTATGGTGAGTTACCCAATGCCTACCAGATGGCAAAGGCCATCGTGGCGGCGCGGGCAGAGAAAGCCATTGAAACTACTTTCGACCTCCGTGAGGCAGTGGGGCGTCACTTGCCTCGTGGCATGGAGAACAAGTATCTAGCCATGCTTTTCCAGGCATTGCGCATCGAGGTGAACGGAGAGTTGGATTCCCTCCAGGCCATGTTGCAGCAGGCGGCGGAATTGCTGAATCCAGGCGGTAGGGTGGTGGTGATGTCTTATCATTCGTTGGAGGACAGGTTGGTGAAGAACTTCTTCAAGACGGGCAATTTCGAGGGAGTGCTGGAGAAGGATTTCTACGGTAATCCGATTGTGCCGCTGAAGGTGGTGACTCGTAAGGCTGTAACCGCAAGCGAGGAAGAACTGCAACGCAACAATAGGGCCCGCAGTGCCAAGCTGCGTGTGGCCGAAAAGGTAATGGTTAGTGAATAGTGATTATTGAATTGACAAATGATCTAGTATGACTATGGAAGAAAATCAACATACGCAACAGGGTGAAACTGAGAAAAAGAAAAGGGCTAACTGGCTGGCGAGGATATTGGGCGGCGATTTGCTGCAGAGTAAGAAAGTGCTGAAGCAAATACCTCTGATATTGCTCTGCTGTGTGTATGGATTGATATTGGTCTACAACCGCTATAAGGTGGAGGATTTGACCAAGGAAAAATTGGAAGCTCAGGAACGTATTAACTTTCTACGTGAAAGCAAGATAGAACTGCAGAAAAGGTATCAGGAGAATGTGAAGATTTCGCACATAGCCCGAATGCTAGATAGCACCGGAGTGGGAATCACTGCAGGACCCCCGTTTGAAATATGAATGGTGAAAAGTGAATAGTGATTAAACGGATGGATAAGAACCTTTAAACTTTAACACGAAATAAACCCCTTAACCCCTCAAACTCTAAAACCTTCCTAGGAGAACAAAATGTTGGAAAAGAAACCCTATACGAAGACTTTGTTTACCAAGATGCTGGTATTCTATCTACTGCTAGTAGTGGTAGGTGGAGGCGCTATGCTTTGGGCTGTGGTGAAAACGCAGGTGGTGGACGGTGAGATGTGGCGCAAGGTGGCGTTGAAACGTGAGAAGATTGAACGCATCGACCCAGCCCGACGGGGAACCATCTTCTCGTCCGACGGTAAGGTGCTGGCTACGACGGTGCCCGTGTGCGACCTACTTCTTGACCTGCGCCGTTGGCCTAAGAAGGATAGTAAGGGCAATACCATTAAGGAGAAGGGTGAAGTGGTGATGGAGGGCTGTGTCTACAACGATACGTTATTCAAAAAGAATCTCAACAAGGTATGCGAGATACTCCATGCTCAGTTTCCCCACAAGTCGGTGCAGTATTATAAAGAACGCATCGAAAATGAGTATAATAAAGGGGAGAAGGCCAGCCGTTGTCTGAGCGTTGAGCATAATGTGCCCTATTCGCAATGGGTGGCCATCCGCTCGCTGAAGGGATGGGAGCGCTGTGTGGTAGCCAAGACTGCCGAAGGGAGCGTGACCAGCTATGTGCGTGCCCATATCTATGGCAACTTAGGAGAAAATGTGGTGGGACTGCATTACGTAACCAAGAGATCACAAGGCTACACCGGTCTAGAGGGCTATTACGATAGTGTGCTGCGTGGACAGGACGGCCTGTATCAGTGCCGACGTCTTACGCGTGGCATTTGGCTTCCGGTGGAGCAAGAGGGAGTGGCCGAGGATGAGGACTCGACACTGCTGCACCGCCGAGTGGACGGCAAGAGTATCGTGGCAACTATCGACACCCGTTATCAGGATATAGCCGAAGAGGCTATCCGCACCTCGATGAATCGCTATGGTGGCGACCGCGGCTGTGCCATTGTGATGGAAGTGAATACGGGCTATGTGCTGGTGTGTAGCAATCTGACGCGTGACACCTCGGGTCGGATTTCTGAGAAGCTTTGGAGCAACATGGTGTGTAGCGGACATTATGAGCCAGGGTCGACCTTTAAGACAGTGGCCATGTTGTCGATGCTTAACGATAAGAAGATAGACCTCGACACCTCGAAGCGAGTGCGTGCCGGTGGCGAGAAAGTGTATAGCAAGACAAGTCAGAAAATTAATGACGAACATGGGGATGCCCATGATACCGCCAATCTGGCAGGTGTGTTGATGAAGTCGTCGAACATAGGCATGTGCGAGTTGGCTTGGGAGTATTACCGTCATCGCCGCGACGACTTCAAGAAGGGCATCGAGGCCATTTTCCCTTTCGGGCTGATGCATCCCGATCTGGCAGTTCAGGAGACCCCGACGGGGGTTGTGCGCCTGCAGTCGGACCGCGATTTCTTGAACCTAAGTTATGGCTACAGCTGCACGGTGACTCCCTTGCAGATGGTGACGTTCTACAACGCCATAGCAGGAGGTGGAAGGATGGTGAAGCCTTTGTTCTGTCGCGAGATACTGGATGGCGGCCGCCATCGTGAGGTGAAGCCGGTGGTGCTGAATGAGCACGTGTGTAGCGAGGAGACCGCCAAGCAAATGCGCGAAATGCTGGTGGGCGTAGTGGAAAAGGGTACCGGTAGCAATATCTATAATTCAGTCTATGGTATCGGTGGTAAGACCGGCACGGCGTTGCAAGGAAGAAACCGGGCCGTGAAGAACTCATCGTTTGTGGGCTTCTTCCCAGCCGACAATCCCCGCTACACCTGCATGGTGTTGCTGGAGGGTACGAGCATAGCGGGACGTTATGCTGCAGCCCCTGTATTCAAGCAGATAGCCGACTGTGTGGTGGCATTCGACAAAGAGTTGGGAAGCGTACAGCTAAAAGACTCTGCACGGGTGGCTCACCCCATAGTGACCAAGGCAGGGCGCGAACAGGTGGCCCGCATACATCAGCTGCTAGGGCTGCCCTTTGCAGTGAGCGACAGCAACGCAGCCACCGAGTGGACCTATTACGACCCCTCGCGCGAGGGCTATGCCTACTACCATATGCCTGTAGGGGTGGTGCCCGACTGCAAGGGGATGACCATTCGCGATGCCATGCGCCTACTGCGCAAGGTGGGCTACGAAGTGCGTTTCAGCGGACAGGGCAAGGTGGTGAGCCAGACCCCCAAGGCTCGTACTGCCGCTAAGCGGGGGACGGTAGTGAGACTGACATTGGATAACTAAAATGAATCGAAAAGTGAAAGAACCTTTAAACTACTAATACTTTATAACTCTTATAAAACTCTTAACCCTTTGAACCCATAATTAATCAATAAGAAGATATGAAACTGTACGATATACTAGAGGGTGTAGCCCTGAAGGAGCCGCTGGCAAAGAATGCCGAGGTGTGCGACATCTGTTTCGACTCGCGCAAGGTGGTCGCGGGAAGTTGCTTTGTGGCGCAGGTGGGTGTACAGGTGGATGGCCATAAGTTCATAGACAGTGCTGTAGAGAAAGGGGCAGTGGCAGTGGTCTGCCAGCAGTTGCCCCAACATATCGACGAGAAGGTGGCGTATGTAGTGGTTGAGAATAGCGATGTGGCTTTGGGAGTGATGGCCGACAACTTCTATCATCATCCCTCGAGGCAGTTGAAACTGGTGGGAATCACTGGCACCAATGGAAAGACCACGACAGTGACGCTGCTCTATCGTCTGTTTCGCCTCTATGGCGAGCATGTAGGCCTGCTCTCAACCATCGTGAACCGTATCGACGAGGAAGAAATACCCGCTACACATACCACGCCTGATGCGCTGCAGCTCAACCAGCTACTGCGTAGGATGGTGGATGCTGGCTGCCGCTATGCCTTTATGGAGGTGAGTAGCCATGCGCTGGCACAGAACCGTGTGGCAGGGCTTACTTTCGCTGGTGGTATATTTAGCAATATCACTCATGATCATCTCGACTTCCACAAGACTTTCGCCCAGTATATAGCAGCTAAGAAGAGTTTCTTCGACCAGCTGCCTCCCGAGGCGTTTGCTCTCACCAACATCGACGACCGCAACGGGATGGTAATGGTGCAGAACACACGTGCCCGAGTACTTACCTATAGCTTAGAGCGTGTGGCTGACTACCGTTGTAGGGTGCTCGACGACACCTTTGCAGGTCTGCAGGTGGAAATCAATGGCAAGGAGGTCTACTCGAGGCTTGTGGGGCGTTTCAACGCATACAATCTCACAGCTATCTATGGTGCCGCCTGCCTTTGTGGTATGGAAGAGTCCGAGGTGCTTCGACTGGTCAGCACACTGAACGCTGCCGAGGGGAGGTTTCAATATGTGTCAGGAAGAGGCATCACTGCCATAGTGGACTATGCTCACACTCCCGATGCCCTACAGAATGTGCTGGCTACCATCAACGCTATTCGCAAACCAGGTCAGATGGTTTACACCGTTGTGGGCTGCGGTGGCGACCGCGACAAGAGCAAGCGCCCCGAGATGGCCCAGATAGCCTGCACTATGAGCGACCGCCTCATACTCACCTCCGACAACCCTCGCACCGAGAGCCCCGACTCCATACTCGATGATATGGAGGCAGGCCTCACCGACGAGCAGCGAGGCACCGTGCTGAGAATCACCGACCGTCGCTCTGCCATCAAATCGGCAGTGCTCATGGCACGTGAGGACGATATTATTTTAGTGGCAGGTAAGGGTCACGAAAAGTATCAGGAAGTGATGGGCGTGAGGCACCATTTCGACGATGTAGAAGAACTGGAAAAATTATTGAATGTAACAGAATAACGAAATAACAAGATACAAATATGTTATACTATTTATTTGACTGGTTGGACCGAACATTTGACTTCCCCGGAGCGGGGGTGTTCCAATATATCTCTTTCCGCGCATCTATGGCGGCGATTACCTCGTTGCTCATCATGCTCTTTTGCGGCAAGCCCTTCATCCGCTTCATCAAGCGCAAGTCGATAGGGGAGACGGTGCGCAACCTTGGCCTCGAAGGGCAGAAGGAGAAAGAGGGTACCCCCACCATGGGCGGCCTGCTTATTCTCTCGGCCATCATCATCCCGACACTGCTTTTCGCCAAGCTGGACAACGTGTATGTCCTCTCAATGCTTGTCACCACCTTGTGGCTGGGTTTGATAGGATTTATCGACGATTATATCAAGGTGTTCCGCAAGGATAAGAAAGGCATGCCTGGGCGCTTCAAGGTGTTCGGTCAGGTGATGTTGGGTCTGGGTGTGGGATTGCTGCTTTCGTTCCACCCCGATATCTCCTCGACCAAGACTACCATCCCCTTCGTGAAAGGAAACGAGTTTGACTATGCGTGGCTTATCAGCTGGATGGGCGATTGGGCGCAAAACTGGGTGTGGGTGGTTTATGTGCTGGTGGCCATCTTTGTGGTCACAGCGGTGTCGAATGCCTCCAACCTCACCGACGGCATCGACGGCCTAGCCACCTCCACTGCCTCAATCATCGGTGGCGCGTTGGCAATCCTCGCCTGGCTATCGGGCAACATTATCATGGCAAACTACCTGAATATCGTATACCTTAATAATATAGGTGAGCTCACGGTGTTCATCACCGCCTTTGTGGGTGCGACGTTGGGCTTCCTTTGGTTCAACACATTCCCAGCCGAGGTATTCATGGGCGACACGGGGTCGCTAGCCCTCGGTGGTATCATAGCCGTCTTTGCCCTCCTCATCCGCAAGGAACTCCTGCTGCCCATTCTTTGTGGAATTTATCTGCTTGAGGACCTCTCGGTCATCAGCCAGACTTGGGCCTGCAAGATCTATCGCCGTCGGCATCACCTGCCACCCAGCGAAGTGGTGCCTGTCGAGAAGAGGCCCTTCCTAATGACCCCCATACACCACCACTATCAGAAGAAGGGCATCCCCGAGCCCAAGATAGTCCAACGTTTCGCCATCATCGGTATCCTGCTGGCTATTGTCAGCATTGTAACCCTCAAACTAAGATAGTGATTAGATAAATGACCGCTAACCTTTTGAACAATTAAAACCCGAAAACCCTTATAACTCTTAAACCCTATCATGAGCATCGAACTACTAGCTAAGCAAGGACGTGACCGCATCTATGGCGGCCTTGCCTCTATCGACTCTTCCCTTTTGCGCCAAATGCGCGACCAATCTTTACGCACCTGTTTCTCCCGTTTCGACGAGGCCGAGTTCCGACTGGAGTATGTGGCTCGCATCTATGGAATGGAATTTATCAATGATGCTGCTGGGCGCAGCGTGAATGCCACATGGTATGCCCTTCAGCGTCTGGAGGGGAGCGTCATTTGGATAGCCTTTGGTGGTGACAGTCAAGCCGACTACAGCCGACTCCACTCCTTGGCCTTGAGTAAAGTGCGGATGCTCATATGTGTGGGTGGCGACAGCCGTTCTCTCCACGAGGCATTCGACCATGTAATACCTACTATCGTCGATGTCGACAGTATTGGAAGCGCTGTCCATGCGGCTTGCTACAGTGGTCTCACCGACGTTAAGGTACTCTTCTCACCTGCTACCAGCCAAGGACTTTCCGACCGCACTGCAGGTCTCCTCTTCCGCCGCGAAGTCAATGAGTTGTAGTGTTTGGTAGGAAGTGATTAGTGAATAGACAAATGACAACAACCCTTCAAACCTCTTAGCTGTATAACCTTAAAAACCTAACCCCTTGAAGCGAAAACTCAACATAATGGCTGGCGACACTGCCCTGTGGGTCATCTTCTTCCTCCTCAGTGGCATCTCCCTCATAGCGGTCTATAGTTCGATAGGTGTTACGGCTATCGACACTATGTCGGCTACCCCTATGCATGCCTTCTTCAAGCACTTAGGGCTGGTGGCGATGGCATATCTGGTGGTCATAGCCCTTTCGCATGTCAACTTTCGTTATTTCTCACGACCCTCTCTCTGGCTCTATTTCGCATGCATCGTACTGCTTATCCTTGTCCTTTTTCTCGACCCAGTGCATAAACGTTGGATTGATCTGCCCTACCTGCCATCCTTCCAACCGTCGGAGATAGCCAAGGTGGTTCTGCTAGTCTTCACGGCGCGCAATATTGCCATTTCGCGCGACCGGCTGGACGAGCCTGTCACTTTTTATATGCTGCTGGTGCCCGTAGTGATAGTCACCGCCCTCGTTGCCCCAAGCAACCTCTCTACAGGTCTGTTGGTATTCATCTCGTGCTATCTGTTGCTCCTCTTTGGAGGTGTTAACCGTGGTCTGTGGTGGAAGTGGTTTGTCGTCATACTGGCATTGCTGATTTTGGCCTTTGCCCTATTCTACTTTTTTGGCGACAAGATCGACCTCTTCCGTACCTCTACATGGGGGCACCGACTGCAGAGTTGGATCCATCCTGACCCCACCGAACTTAGTCAAGAGAATATGGCCAAGATGGCTGTGGCACGTGGTGGTCTCTTCTTTCAAAACGGCATCGGTACCACCATTCACGGTCGTCTGATGACTCAGGCACACAATGACTTCATCTTTGCCATTATCATCGAGGAGGCTGGTTCGCTGTCAGGTGCCTTTATCTTTCTACTCTACGCATGGTTCTACTTCCGCTGCATCCGCATAGCCACCCGCTGCCAAGTGCTCTTTGGCAGCCTCGCTGTGGCAGGCATCGGAACTATGATATTCCTCCAGGCGGTTATCCACATGTCGGTATCCTTAGGCGTCATACCGGTCACTGGTCAGACACTGCCCTTCATCAGCCATGGTGGCACTGCCTATGTCTTTATGGGACTCGGCATTGGTGTTATCCAAGCGGTGGCAGCCGACAACAAACGTCAGCAGCGGTTGGCAGCAAAAGCCGCCGCGGCCGACGCTCAACCTAGTCCAACAACTGATATATCGAAAACACAAGCATCATGAATACCAATAACCAAAAGCAGTTTTCCGCCATCATTAGTGGCGGAGGAAGTGGCGGACACATCTTTCCCGCCGTTGCGATAGCAGGCGCCATCAAGGCACGTTACCCTCAGGCACGCCTGCTCTTCATTGGAGCCGAGGGACGCATGGAGATGGAGAAAGTGCCGGCCGCAGGATATGAGATAGTCGGGCTTCCCATTGCTGGTTTGCAACGAGAACTTACTTTTGAGAACATAATCAAGAACCTGCAACTCCCTTACAAGGTGCTGCGGAGCCAATATAAGGTGCGTAGTATTATCCGCCAGTTCGACCCCGATATTGTTGTTGGTGTCGGCGAGTTTGCCAGTGGACATACGCTCAAAGTGGCAGCCCTGATGGGCTATACTACGCTACTGCAAGAACAGAACTCTTATACAAGCCGCACCCATAGG
>JAEEGJ010018567.1_pt1 | contig 15497 bp, 13 predicted proteins | sample 8958761 | NCBI WGS metagenome assembly JAEEGJ01 (sample SAMN16246546, study PRJNA631951) | gut metagenome | biome: gut microbiome; feature: rumen; material: RS-attached | host: Bos | place: Iran: Karaj | collected 2018-10 | reverse complement strand
TTGTACCGTTTGCTGCCTGAACTGAAAGTTCGTTCATTCTCTGAAGCATTGAGTGCACTTCTGTAAGAGCGCCCTCGGCTGTCTGTACTGCTGAGATACCATCTGAAGCATTTGTTGAAGCCTGGTCTAGACCTCGAATCTGCTTTCTCATTTTTTCAGATATTGAAAGACCTGCTGCATCATCTGCTGCTCGATTGATCTTAAAACCAGATGAAAGTTTCTCAGTAGACTTAGACTGAGCATTTGTTGTAACTCCTAACATTCTTGAAGCATTAGCTGCCTGCATATTGTGTTGTACTACCATAATTTCTACCTCCTTGTAGATACTCTTGTGATTCCATTCATAAGAGATGCGATTGTCGCATAACATAATTTTAAAAGTAACGTTGACATGGAATGCTACATACTTTAGGCTTGCATCCGTATCTATATAACAAGTGGTGTGACCAACCACCACTAGCTATCGGGAAGAAATTATGTAGTATAGCCTTATTAAGTTGTAAAGCTACTATTGGCAATAACTTTTCCGCGCGATTTAATGAAAAATTATTGCTTTGGTGGATGACAAAGAATACATCTACTGTCTCCATCTATTTTTATTATCGGAAATGTATACAAATTCTTTAGTCTATTTTTATAAAAAAATTGAGACCTCTAAAATGAAGCCTCATACTACATTTAAAAAAGTTCTATTATTGCATTTATCATATCAATAACAACTATCAATGCCGAAAGCGGTACTTGCCCAACAACTCTATAACCTCTAGTAGATATATCAAGCTGTTTAACACTGTCACTAGCAATGTATCTTATATCCCCTTCAAAAGGAAACTCAACTAAAAAAGATGACCTAGTGCGCTTGGCTATAATAGGACATGCAAGTATGCAGCCGCTTTGATTATAACCGGTTTTACTAATGACTGCTGCTGTACCCTTGATTCCCTCAACCTTGATGATGTCCCCCTGCTCTACCATATTTCATCTCCCATAGGCTCGCCCCAATCAAACTCAGGCGAAGCTACTAATGAGCCACCAGCCAATTCAACGTATTCATCTAAAGATCTATGTCTAAATTTAAAGCCAGAAGATATAAGATTTTTAATTTGATCATCATCAAGAGAATTTAGAACTTTCATATCTAGTACCTTTCCTTTAATTAAATGCGATGCATATTTTGCTATTCGTTTACAGCTTTGCATTTTGGCTTCATCCAACTGTGAGAAGAAATCTACAGCCTCTATATCAAAATAATTGCCTAGCTTTTCTAATGCTGTATAACTAGGAGCCACTCTTCCATTTACCCAATCACAAAATGTTGTATATTTGATATCTAAATCCTTACATACCTCTTTCCTTGTTTTGTGATTGTAACTGAGAAGAAATTTGATATTGTTGGATATAGTAAGCTTTTCTTGTCCTACATTTTTTTCATTTATCATAAATAGTTCCTCTACGTTTTCCTCGTATTTATAATACGATATTTTCGTATTATACTCAATAGTTAAAAAATAAAAATGCTCTCAGAAAAGAGCATTTTTATCAATCAATAGTTTTAAAATGGCACGGTATCCGGATCTGCTGAAAGACCTACACAACCAGTGAGATTTGCTATTAAATTTACATCGCTTTCTTCCAATTCAAAATCAAACACCTTTATGTTTTCCTCGATTCTCTCAGGTGTAACTGATTTTGGTAAAGGTAAATATCCTCTCTGCAAACTCCAGCGAACACATATCTGTGCAATGCTCTTGCCATACTTGTCGGCCAATGCCTTCATTTCTGGCACCTCAAAAATCTTTCCTGTTCCAAGTGGACTGTAAGCCTCAAGAATCATCCCCTGAGCTCTGCAATAATCCACCACTTCATCCTGAGTCTCACCCGGGCAAAGCCTGATTTGATTTACCATCGGTTTAATCTTTGCAGTCTTCAGTAGTTCTTCAATATGATGCGGTCTGAAATTGCTTATACCAATGGCGCGAACCTTGCCAGCCTCACATAATTCTTCCATGGCCTTCCAGGTTTCAGCATTTGCACTTTGCCAATGGTCTCTGAATTTTAATGGGTTTGGCCAATGAATCAGTAGCAAATCAACATAGTCCATCTGAAGCTTTTTAAGCGAAGCATCAAATGTACTTTTCACAAGGTCATAGCTGTGATTCCAGTTGTTTATCTTGGTTGTTACAAAAAGCTTGTCTCTTGACACACCACTCTTTTTAATTGCCTCTCCAACACAGTCTTCATTTTCATAAGCCTGTGCTGTATCGATGTGAGTATATCCCGCCTGAATAGCCTTGATTACTGCATTCACTCCCACTTCGCCATCAGGTGTCTGCCACATACCAAATCCAATACATGGTATTCCAACCCCATTGGAAAGCTTGTACACGTCATTTTGATTGTTCATGTTATTCTCCTCCTTTTAATTAATATTCCAAAGCTTGTTTCTTGTATCCCAAATATCTCATCCACGCAGTCAAGCCGCTAATTAACCAGACTATTCCAACGGACCACCATATACCCCATAGTCCGATTGTGGCAACGCCAGTTAGCATTACAGGAACAATGAATCTGCCAATAACCTCCACTATTCCATTTAACAGTGCAAAGAATGCATCTCCAAGACCATTCAAAACTCCTCTCACTACATAAATTAATCCAAGCATTATATAGAAAAAGCTGGTGATTTGAAGTGCCTTTGCACCCATTACAATTACTTCTTCATCTTCAACAAAAATCCTAATGATTCCAGCTCCGAAAAACTGCATTATCGGAAGCATTAATATAGAAAAAATCGCCATCAGCATAAGGCTTTTCCTGTATCCCATTATGATTCTATCGTATTTTCTGGCTCCATAATTCTGACCGGTGTATGTTGCAAGGGCTGCGCCCAAGGTCTGATATGGCAAATGAATAATCTGCTCTATTCTGCTGGTTGCTGTAAATGCCGCCACCGCCACACTTCCAAATGAGTTGACCACTCGCTGAAGTGCCATACAGGATATGGCAATCAGTGAAAATTGTAATGATAATGGAAATCCAAGCTTGATTATCTTTTTTGAAATGGCACCATTAAACTTTAGGTCTTTTCTTTTCATATGAAAATATTCATTCTTTGAAATGGCATAAACTAAAGAGCTTATTCCGGAAACCAACTGAGAAATCACAGTTGCAATACCAGCGCCAACAACCCCCATATGAAAAACACAAACAAAAATTGCATCCAAAATTGTATTTAGAATGCATGAGAAAATCAAAAAGTAAAGTGGCGTTTTGGAATCCCCAAGTGCCCTCAGCATAGAAGATACATAGTTATATAAGGAAACAAAAATCAGCCCGACGCACATGATCCCCAAATATGCTCTGGCATCTGCCATGATATCAGCAGGTGTCTCGAGAATATTAAGCACCGGATCTATCAGAAAATATGCAATTATACCAACCACTAAAGGAAAAACAAACATGATATAGCCTGTGTTTGAGATGCTACTTCTGACTTCATCCTCATCCCCCTTGCCAAAAGCCTGGGATGTTATAATGCCACCGCCACTTCCAAATCCATTGCAAAGGGCGAAAAATAAAAATGTGACAGAGCCTGTAACACCAATGGCCGCCAAAGCCTGTGGCCCAACAAACTGTCCCACTATAATTGAATCCACCAGATTGTAAAGCTGCTGAAAAAGATTACCAATGAGCATTGGTATGGAAAACTTTATTATTAAAGAAACCGGATTACCTTCGGTCATGTTTAGAACTGCAGAGTTTTGTGTTTTCATTTTTTCACCAAAGATATCTGTTATGTGTTTATTTACCTACGTGTTTTCATTATGACCTATATTCTTAAATTAAGCAATGCAAGATATTGCTATGAAGATGCTACTATTCACAGTAACATCTTGCATTCAAAAAGGGCTTCCCCGAAGGGAAGCCCCAATGTACTAGTTATAGTAACTAGTCTGCGCGAAAACAATTAATTTGGATAATCCGTTCTTAAGCTATGCTTAAGACTCTATAGTTGCTATTATCCAAGGATTGATAATACGCCTTGTGTTGACTGGTTAGCCTGTGCAAGCATTGCCTGACCTGCCTGCTGAAGAATGTTATTCTTGCTGTAGTTAACCATTTCATCAGCCATATCTGTATCACGGATACGAGACTCAGCTGCATTTGTATTCTCAACTACGTTGTCTACGTTAGCGATTGTGTGCTCAAGTCTGTTCTGGATAGCACCGAGTGAAGATCTCTGTGCAGAAACTTTCTCTACAGCATCAGCAATTGCATCGATAGCATATGTAGCTGCTTTACCTGTAGCGTCAGAAACGTTAAGTCCCTTGATACCAAGTGAAGCTGCGCTCATGTTTTCGATTGTAACACCGATCTTGTTTGTCATATCAGCGTCAGAACCAACATGAAGGTTGAATGAAAGTTCATTCTGAACCTTTGTTGTCTTCTTATCGAATGTGAACTTAATCTTATCTGTGCTTGTAATAACATCATCAACGTCAGCGCCTGTCTTGTCAGGTGTAACTGTTGTGATTGCTGTATCAGCACCGATTGAAGAAGCTGCTGCAAGCTCTGTCTTAATCATATCATATGCCTTAGATGCATTGATAAGTGTAGCCTTCTTCTCATCCTGATATGCTGTACCAGCTGTCTCTGAACCAGAGAAAATTGTAACTGACTTGCCATTGAAAGTTACTGTAGAACCAGCACTTGCAAACTTAGCAAGACCATCAGCTGTAATCTTAGCCTGCTGAACATCCTCTGTAGAAGAGATTGTGTAAGACTTGCCATCGATTGTGATAACATTACCTTCTGTAAGGCTGTTTGCACCAAGAACTGACTTAGCATCATCAAGATTCTTAGCACCAATCTGATACTGAGTACCACCGATTGTTACAGAATCACCAACCTTAAGTACATTCATAGTAAATGTAGCCTTAGCTGTGTTCTGTGTAAGTGTTCCATCAAGACCTGCATCATGAGCTTTGATATAGATATCCTTTGTTCCGTTATCGCCCTTAAGAAGATATGTCTCGTTGAACTTTGTTGTCTCAGCAACACGATCGATTTCAGTTGTTAACTGGTTGATCTCATCCTGGATAGATGAACGATCAGATTCACTGTTTGTTCCGTTTGAAGCCTGAACTGCAAGTTCATTCATTCTCTGAAGCATTGAGTGAACTTCTGTTAAAGCACCTTCAGCTGTCTGTACTGCAGACACACCATCCTGTGCGTTTGTAGAAGCCTGATCAAGTCCTCTAATCTGCTTACGCATTTTCTCAGAAATTGAAAGACCAGCTGCGTCATCTGCTGCGCGGTTAATCTTGTAACCTGAAGAAAGTTTCTCAGTTGACTTTGCCTGATTTCCTGTTGTGATGTTGAGCATTCTTGAAGCATTAGATGCTTGCATATTGTGTTGTACTACCATAATTTCTACCTCCTTGTAGATACTTCCCCAAATCCTTTTGAAGAAGATGTGCTATGCACATAAACCTTTTAATTAATTTGTTCTTTTTATAACCAACAGTACTCGCGCGACATACTGCTTAGCTATCCTGGTAATGCTTTGCCAACACTTTGGCGTTTAATATTTAGTTTTAGTTCTCTGCATGAAAAAATTCAATTGCGAAAACAATTGATAAATGGAAACTACTATTGATTATATCGATCCTTAACATCCTTGTCCTGTATCGAATAAGATATTTGATTGTGATGTAACTTTCGAGATAAACAAATTCCGTTTCATTTATCTAAATACTATATCGGACGGTTTAGAATTTTCTTAACCCCTTTTTAGAAATTTTTATAAAAAATTTATTTCACTCTAAACTGGGATTGGAACCTTCTGTTTTGCCCTTACAAAAAATATATCGGATGTTTTGTTTTAAACTTAACCCCTTTTTTAAAAAAATTTTTAACCTTAAAACGGGTGCTAAAACAAGGTGTCATCCTTTAATGTAGATGTATTATATCACGTTTTTTTCGTTGTGCACGTTTTTCACGAAAAAGTCATAAATATTATGGATAGAGCTCTACAACTTCGGCCAATCGAGGCAATGACAGTTCAACCTTACCGCGGCTAGGCACAGATAATATGCCTTTTTTTAAAAGTCGTTCTTTATATCTTGGAAAACTTGTACTAGATATCTGAAGTTTCTCGCATATATCAGATACACTTGCCTTGTCACTTCCAATCACTCTAATTATCTCTCTGTCTTTATCAGATAGGCTTTCCCAAATCTTCTTATATACAAAGTCATCTAACAAATCATCCAATTTGGATAATATTTCATCCCATTCCAACGAATCATTATATTCAAAATAAAGCGCACCTAGTGCTTGAAATGCAAAAGCATATCCTTTGGTAATCAGAGCCATCTTATATGCATCTTCTTGCTCTATCTTAAAGATAGCTTTATACTGCTTTGTAATTTGAGGAATACTAAGAGGCTCCATATTAATCTTTGGAGTTCTAAGCAAAAATGTCAGTGCTGGATCATTTTGAATGGCATATATATTTTCATATAATCCTGTCATTAGCAAGAAAATTGGATAATCCTTCCTAATGAAGATTTGAAACTGACTAGCAAAATGCTTCATATTATCATTTGGCATAGCCTCGTCTATTGTAATTAGAACTTTCTTGTTTTTCTTCTTTAGAGAAGTAAGAATCTGTTCAATCACACTAACACTATCCTGTATCTGTCCATTGCCATTTATACCTACACCGAAACCTGCTACAGACACATTGAATCCAGCTTTTACAATGTCAGGAAATTTCTTGCAATTAGAAGTCAATCGTAACGCAAATTCTTCTATTAAATCCTGCGTAGAATTTAAATCAACAACAACCCACTCATCATCACGTTCTGACAAAATATTTGCAATAGTAGTCATGAGGACTGTCTTCCCACTGCCTCTAACACCTTCTATCAAGTAAGCCTGACTTATTGGATTGTCAGCCTCAAATGTACTAATTATAGTATCTGTATTTTCATATCTAGAAATATATTCGCCCGGCTGTTTGCCAAATGTAAGGGTAAAAGGATTATTCTTCTTCATTATCTTTCCTCCTAATATACATCCTATGTGGGTATTTTATCATAAATTATCATAATTTGCATTTTTTATCATAAACTATCATAAATCGTCATAATTATCATAAACTATCATAATTTCTAATATTTATCATAAAGTACCACAATTCGATTAATCTGCTCCGCTTTTATTGCTCACTACATTGGACTAAACTTTATTGCCCGCGCCAAATTGCAAACATTATTCAGACTTTTATACAGTATTCAGAATTCCGTGTATTATTTTGACATGGTCTTATTTATTTGTTTTAATGTTTGTGGTGGTAATAACATATCTGCATTCGCACGTCCATTAAATTCATTATTGTTACCACATCATAATGGCTGAACTCCAACTACTATCCGGTTTCTGTCACTGACAGTGCCTTTACATAAATAATAAAACAATTAATTTTTGCAACTAGGAGGATTTTTATTTATGAAAAAACACACTGTACTTAGAGCTGTGCCATCATTGATGTTGGCTGGTACTCTATTTATTTCAAATGCGACTACAAACGAAGCAACTATTGCAGAAGCTTCTGTACCACATGAAAAAGACCTACCTCAAAGAACTCTAGAATTAGATAAACTTCCTGAATCATTATCTGGCAAAACAGTCATCCTTATGTCGAATGATTCACACGGTGCTCTCGATGGTTTTGCCTATATGCCTGCCCTAGAAAAGGTATTTACTGACAAAGGGGCGCAAGTCGTAAGTGTAGATTGTGGTGATTTCAGTATGAATAAAACATCTACGGGTGACTATGTAAAAAATTCTAAGGGCACCTCTGCGCTAAATATTATGGATGCAACTGGATATGATGTTATCGCTCCAGGAAACCATGAATTTGATTTTGACGAAAAAACTCCATATGGCGCCGACTTCGGAGGCGATTTATTAGCACGATATGCTGATAGAAATTTCACTACGGTATGTGCTAATGCAGTATACCCTTCTGGTGACGGTACAAAATCATTTTTCCAAGATAATTGCGTTTATTCTAACACCGGTATTAACATTGGTTTCTTTGGATTAGACACTGGAGAATCAACCCGAGGAGACACTGACGGACTAGAAATTCTTACTGGGGATAAATTATATCAATGCGCCCAAAATCAAGTTAATGACTTAAGGAATAACGATGGTGCTGAAATAGTTGTCTGCCTCGCCCATTTAGGTGTAGATAATGAAAGAAAAGATGCTGGCGATAGAAGTACAGATGTTTATGCTCATACTGAGGGAATCGATATTATTCTTGATGCCAATTCTCATACTGTTATGACATCAATGCCTTTAAAATACTCTGACGCCGACCTAAATAAAGACGGTAAAATAGATGATAAGGATAAAGATGTTGAGGGTCCAGATATGCCTATTATGTCTACAGGAGCAATGTTTGAAAACATTGGAGTTGTAATACTCGACAAAGACGGTAACGGCAATGTATCTATTGAAGACAACTTCCTAATTAATAAGAAGGAATTCTCAAAACTTACTACAGACCCTGAAATCACTTCACTTATACAAGCAGAAAAAGATCGAGATCAAGCGCTTAAGGATGGCAACAAAAAAGATACCGGCAACAATGATAACGATAAGAACGGCCATGGCAAAAAAGACAAGGATAAGGACAAAGGCAAGCACGACCACAACAAGCACCATCATCACTAATCTTTTCTATCCATAATTAAAACTATTTTTTCTAAGACAAAATCCCCAGACTTACGGATATCCAAAGTCTGGGGATTATTTAATTGCTTAATTACCTATCTTTACCATATACATAGGTCGCAAAATATATCACACTAGCCACTAACACTATCATAGGTCCGGTGGCCATATCGGTGAAGTAGGATACGAAAAGTCCTACCACACCAGAAAAAATACTAAATATAATAGAAAAATAAGTATACTCTCTAAAGTTCTCAGATATGTTGCGGCTGCTGGCTGCTGGAAGTATCAACAGCGCATTGATTAGTAAAATTCCAACCCATTTTATCGAAAGCATAACCAAAAGGGCTATAAGCACAGCAAAGGCATTTTCCATGACACGGACAGAAATACTACGGCTCTTAGCCAAAGTAGCATGAACGCTAATTGCTGTAAGCCTGTTGATGCTGATACACCAGAACAGTAAAATCACTGCAAACAGCACAATCAACTGGATTATTTCATTAAAAGTAATAGAAAGAATGTCACCAACTAATATCGCTGAGTAATTGCTAAAGCTTCCGCCTCTAGAAAGGATGGCCAAACCAAGTGCGGTAGCACAGCTGGCAAATACCGAAATCAATGTGTCAGAAGAGCTAAGGCCTTTTCTAGATATATAATTAAGAAGCAACGCAAAACATATTCCAAATATAATCATGGAAATAGTTGTATTACCTATTCCCATAATGACGCCTGCGGCTATGCCAGTTAGCGCAGAATGTCCCAATGCGTCACTAAAGTAAGCCATTTTCTTTTGAACAATCATGGTTCCAACCATTCCAAACAATGGGGAAATCAAAAGAATTGCTATAGTAGCTCTTATCATGAAGGTATAGCTAAACATTTCATTAAACATTTTGGCCCACCTCCACATCTCCTACTGCCCCTTTACCAAATACATTTTTAAATGCCTCGGTTTCAAACACCTGCTTTGGTCGGCCTGCGGCAGTAACGGTCTTATCAATCAAAATAACATTATCAGCATATTTATATACATAATCCAAATCATGGCTCACCAATATTATTGCCAAATCGTGAGTCTCTTTTAAATATTCCATCTTCTCATAGAAGGCGTCCATACCGTTTTTATCCACACCAGAAACTGGTTCATCTAATAATAATAGGTTCGGTGTATCGTGAACCGCCATAGCAAGCAACACCCTCTGAAGCTGTCCGCCAGAAAGTGTACCTACCGGTTGGTCAATTAACTCTGCCACGTCAAACTCTTCTAATGCTTCCTTTACATGAACATATTCTTTCTTGCTTCGAATTAATATAGGAAGCTTTCCTGTAAACGCTTGGAACAAATCATATACAGAAAGCGGAGTATTTCTATCTATGTTAATGGCCTGTGGAACGTAACCAATCTTTAATCCTTGCATAGTTCCGTTCATCTTGTTTTTAAACTGGATATCGCCAGTGTATGGAACCTCTCCAAGGATAGCTCTGACAAGTGTTGATTTGCCGGCACCATTTCTACCAATGATAGCTGTCATCTGACCACAGTGCACATGCAAATTAATACCTGACAACACCTGCTGGTCGCCAAAGGCCACTCCTAAATCTATGAACTTAATGCAGTGGAATCCGCATGGGATTATTTTTTTCATATAGTTATTTTTCATGCCTACAATACGCTCCTTATATTAGCGTAATTTTTATTCAACACCGAAATGTAATCCATCTGTTCATATTGGCCGTGGACCATAGTCTCAAGATAAACCACCTTGGCATCTGTCTGCTCAGTGATTAGCTTGCCCATTGCATTGCCATAATCGTACTCGGCAAGGACTACCTTCACGTCATTTTCCTTGATAGCAGATATAAATTCGCTAACTTCTCCAGCACTAACCTGACGTTCCTCATCCAAGTCCATATCGGCGACTACATTGGCGCCTATAGAGTCTGCTGTGTACTCAAATGCCTCATGCAAAACAGCTATATTGGAACCTGCAAGTTCATTATCCAAGCCTAGCTTGTCGACTCTAGTTGATAAAATCTCAATATATCTCTTAGAATTAGCTTCATACAAAGAACTATTGGAGCCATCAATATCCTCCAGTCCTTGGGCGATAGCCTCCACCTGACCAGCATGTAACAAATCGCTCATCCAAATATGACTATTAACACCATGGTCGTGGTGATGCTCCTGCCCCTGATGGTCAACCTCAGACTCCTCGTGTGATTCCTCTTTTATTGCGATATAGTCAGAATACTTAGGATTATGCTCTAAATATTCAAAGGTATCTATAATAGGAAGATTTGGATAAGCCTCCATAACATCCTCAAGGTATCCTTCCATACCTCCACCGTTTACCACTAGGACATCTGCCTTTGAAAGATTCTTCATATCCTCAGTAGTAAGTGTGTAGTCATGTAAACAGCCTGTAGTTGGCTGAGACAAGTTCTGAACAGTAACGCCCTCAGCCTGTTGCACAACATTTAAAGTTGCGAGATATACAGGGTTACAGCTTGTCATAATAAGAAGACTATCATCTGAAACTAATTTATTATTCTGTTTTACGTAAAAAAATGTGCCGCAAGTGCACACCACGGTTATTGAGATGAGCAGTAGCAGCACAAATAGTATTTTATTTCTTTTCATTTTCCCCTCATCAAGAGCTTCCCCAGTAGGGGAAGCCAATATAACTCTCTAAATGGAAACTAATCTAGGTCGTCCACATCATATAATGAAGCTTCGTTTTCGATGACCTGATCAAGAAAATCCTGGATGGTATCCAATCCCTGCTTAGTTTGAGATGAAAAAGGAACAATAATCGTATCCTTATTTGCACCCAAGCCCTCGCGAAGGATTTTGATATGCTTGTCTAACTGGCTTCGCTTAATCTTGTCCGCCTTGGTTGCAATGACAATTGGGTCGTAGCCAACATAATCCATCCACTCAAACATCTGCTTGTCGTTGGCAGATGGTGCATGACGAATGTCTACAAGCAAAAATACAGCTCGAATCTGTTCCGACGTGTTGAGGTAAGTCTCTATCATCTTGCCCCAAGCTTCTCGCTCCTTTTCAGAAGCCTTAGCAAAGCCATAGCCAGGAAGGTCCACCACATAAATTTCGTCGTTAATATTGTAGAAATTTATTGTCTGTGTCTTTCCTGGCTGAGCTGATACTCTTGCCAATGATTTACGATTCATGACAGCATTTATAAGTGATGACTTGCCTACATTTGACTTACCTGCGAAAGCAACCTCTGGGAGGGTGTTCTTTGGAAGTGTAGATGTAGGCCCGCACACTGTTTCAAGATTACATGATCTTATGACCATTATGCACTCTTTTCCTTTTTATCTTCGATTGATACTACGCCGGAATCATCCTGCTTATCTACAAGAAGTAGATTGTTATCAACCATCTCTTTAGTAACTGTAATTTCTGTAATTGACTCGTCAGAAGGGACGTGATACATGTGGTCCATCATAACACTTTCTACGATAGCACGAAGACCACGGGCACCAGTCTTTCTTTCGATTGACTTCTTAGCGATTTCTCTAAGAGCATCATCCTCAAACTCAAGCTTAACACCATCCATCTTGAACAACGCCTGGTACTGCTTGGTAAGAGAATTCTTTGGCTCGCGAAGGATTCTAATCATATCATCCTCTGTAAGCTCATTTAGGGAAACGTTGATTGGCACACGTCCGATAAACTCTGGAATCAAACCATACTTGATGAAATCCTGAGGAAGTGCCTGCTGTAAAAGCTCATCAACCTTTCTATTGTTCTTATCCTTAACATCAGCACCAAAACCGATAGCTGAACTATCTGTACGCTGAGAAATAATCTTTTCAAGTCCTTCGAAAGCACCACCACAAATGAACAAGATATTCTTGGTGTCGATAGCGATTGTCTCCTGCTGTGGATGCTTACGTCCACCCTGAGGAGGCACATTAGCTACTGTACCCTCGATAATCTTGAGGAGTGCCTGCTGCACGCCCTCACCAGAAACATCTCTAGTGATTGATACGTTTTCAGACTTCTTAGTTATTTTATCAATCTCGTCGATGTAGACGATACCGATTTCTGCCTTTTTGATATCAAAATCAGCTGCCTGGATAAGCTTGAGGAGGATATTTTCAACGTCCTCACCAACATAACCAGCCTCTGTAAGTGTTGTTGCATCTGCAATAGCAAATGGAACGCCAAGAACTCTAGCCAATGTCTGAGCCAAAAGTGTCTTACCAGAACCTGTTGGTCCAAGCATAAGAACGTTGCTCTTTTGAAGCTCTACATCGATATCCTCTGGATTGGCCATTATGCGCTTGTAATGATTATACACAGCAACTGAAAGGACCTTCTTAGCCTCATCCTGACCAATAACGTACTGATCAAGGAACTGCTTCATGTCCTCTGGCTTTTGAAGATTAATCTCAATTGAATCCCCATCTGCAGCAGGCGCAAAATCCTCGAGTTCTTCAAGAATTATCTCCTGACAAATGTCTACACATTCATCACATATAAACGCCCCATTTGGTCCAGCGATAAGCTTTCGAACCTGATTTTGAGTCTTTCCGCAGAAAGAGCAGCGAATTCTATCATCGTTTCTTGCCATAATTACCTCTTTCAAATAAACACTTATACTAAGCACTAGCTAGTATATATATCGGCTATTTTGTCTTTTTAGTAATAATCTCGTCGATAAGACCGTAGTCAAGAGCTTCCTGTGCGTCTAACCAGTGGTCACGCTCTGTATCAAGGCATACCTGCTCGTATGGCTTTCCAGTGTTCTCTGCCAACATACGGTTTAACTTTTCTCTAGTCTTTAAAATGTTCTTTGCAGCGATTTCAATTTCAGTAGCCTGTCCCTTTGCTCCGCCAAGTGGCTGATGAATCATAACCTCAGAGTTTGGAAGTGCAAAACGCTTGCCCTTCTGTCCACCAGCTAAAAGGAATGCTCCCATTGAAGCTGCCATACCAATACAGATAGTTGAAACATCACACTTGATGTACTGCATTGTATCATAAATAGCCATACCAGCAGTTACACTACCGCCAGGGCTATTGATGTAAAGATGAATATCCTTGCTTGGGTCCTCTGACTCAAGGAAAAGAAGCTGAGCTACTGTAAGAGAAGCTGTAGTCTCGTTTACTTCCTCACCAAGGAATACGATACGATCCTTTAAAAGTCTTGAATAAATATCATAAGAACGCTCACCGCGAGAGTTCTGTTCAATGACATAAGGAATTGTTGCCATTTTAATCCTCCTAATGTAAAAAAATTCTGCGAACCATTCAAATCTGTAAAAATGAATAGTTAATAATACGCACGTAGCCCGAGCTAACGCCCAGGCTATCGTGTTAATTTCTTATAATTATAAGTGTTTTAAGGACCGCTGTCCTACATTTTACAAAAAGTTAATAATTATTTAACGAATAATTCTTGATTATTCTGCATCTGCCTTCTTTGTAGTCTTCTTGGCAGTAGTCTTCTTTGCTGGCTTCTCCTCAGAATCAGCAGCCTTCTTTGTAGTTGTCTTCTTAGTTGTAGTCTTTTTAGCTGGCTTCTTCTCTTCTGTAGCTTCCTCGTCAGCTGCCTTCTTTGTAGAAGACTTTCTAGCAGACTCCTTAACGTTGTCCATGATAAGCTGGATTGCTTTTTCAATAGCAATATCCTTCTTCATAGACTCTTTCTCGTTGTCGCCAACAAGATTCTTAAGCTGATCAAGCTCCATGCCATACTGCTTAGCCATCTCTTCAAGCTTAGCCTCAACATCAGCGTCAGCTGCTTCAATCTTCTCTTCCTTAACAATTGCCTCAAGTACAAGTGAAGACTGTGTACGTGCAAGTGCATCTGGACGAACCTGCTCGCGGAATGCATCCATTGTCATGCCTGTGAACTGCATGTACTGCTGAAGTGAAAGACCCTGTCCCGCCATGTTGTTAGCGAAATCGTTAATCATGTTCTCTACCTGGTAATCTACCATTGCATCAGGGATTTCCATCTTAGAAGCCTCAACAACCTTTGCGATTGCTTCGTCTTCCTGTGCACGACGGCCTTCAGCCTTTTTATTGTTCTCAAGACGTTCCTTAACAGAAGCCTTGTACTCTTCTACTGTCTCAAACTCTGTTGTATCTGCAACATACTCGTCATCAAGCTTAGGAACATCCTTGCCCTTTACCTCATGGATGTGGCACTTGAATACTGCTGGCTTACCTGCAAGATCAGATGCCTGATAGTTCTCAGGGAATGTAACCTCAACCTCAACATCCTCACCAGCCTTGTGACCGATAAGCTGATCCTCGAAACCAGGAATGAATGAACCCGAACCAAGCTCAAGATCATAGTTCTCACCCTTACCACCTTCGAATGCTACGCCATCAATGAAGCCTTCGAAATCGATAACAGTTGTATCACCCTTAGCAGCCTTGCCTGTCTTAGTAACTGTACGAGCAGCTCTCTCAAGCTCTGCCTTGATAGTGTTGTTAACCTCTGTTGCTGTAACCTTTGAATCAACCTTTGATACAGAAACACCCTTGTACTTGCCAAGCTTAACTTCTGGCTTAACAGCTACTGTAGCTGTGTAGATGAAGTCCTTGCCCTTCTCAAGCTGTGTAATATCAACCTGTGGCTGAGAAACAATATCAAGCTTTGACTCGTCATAAGCCTGTGGGTATGTCTCCTGCATGATAATATTAGCAGCGTCCTCATAGAAAATCTCTGCACCATACATCTTCTCGATCATGTGCTGAG
>JAEEGJ010018565.1_pt1 | contig 15499 bp, 11 predicted proteins | sample 8958761 | NCBI WGS metagenome assembly JAEEGJ01 (sample SAMN16246546, study PRJNA631951) | gut metagenome | biome: gut microbiome; feature: rumen; material: RS-attached | host: Bos | place: Iran: Karaj | collected 2018-10 | reverse complement strand
ATAGTAATTTATATATAACTCAATGCTTATGTAAGGGGAGAGACCCACCATGACCAGGACCCAGCTCAATTGCTTTTCCGCCGTTTTGCGCACCCTCAGCTTCACCAAAGCCTCCAACCTGCTCTATACCTCCCAGCCCGCCATCAGCAAGAATATCTCCAAGCTGGAGGAGGAACTGGGCTGCCGCCTGTTCGAGCGCTCCGGCAGCACGCTGACGGTGACGGAGGCGGGCTGGCTGCTGAACGATTATCTGGAACTGTCCGAACGGGAATTCCAGCGGACGCTGGAGGAGATCCGCCGGGTCAGCTCCAATGCGGGGCGGGTGCTGAAGATCGGCTGTCCCGAGACCTGGAACCCCCACTATCCGCTCCGGCTCCTGCGCAGTCTGCTGGCGGAGCATCCGGAGGTGCAGTTCACGCTGGAATCCTACCGCCTGTCGGAGCTCCTGAGCCGTCTCAGCAGCGGCAGCTTCGATGTGATCATCACCCACGAATTCTATGCCGCGTCCCCCATGGGACCCACCACCTGTCCCGTGACGGATACAGGCTGCGGCATGCTCTATTCTCCGGAGCTGTTTCCCGATGTGCAAAACCCGGAGCAGCTCAAGGACCTGCCCTTCCTGGTGTACGACGATGATGTGAGCAAGCTCAGCAAGCGGTTCAGCGGCGTCATCCGGGAGTGCTGCGCGGAATTCGGCTTCCGGCCACGCTTCCGCAGCACCAACCAGGCTTCCGTCGCCCTGTTCGACACCGCCAACGGCAAGGGGGTCATGTTCTTCAGCGATTGGGACAGCCCCGTCACCAATCCCATCTACGGCTATGTCTCCCTCCAGCGGCAGCTGCCGGTAAATCTGATCTACTACCCCGAAAAGCTCACCGCCGAGGCGACGACCCTGCTGAAGGAAGCCAAGAAATACCGCCGCAAAGCGGAGTGAGAGCCTTCCCCCCGCCCGTATTCCGCAGGGAGGCGCGCCGTGAAAAGCGCGTCTCCTTTTTCAGCTGCTGCTGCGTCCGGGTTTTCCGGCGGAAGGGGGAAAACCGGCGATTTGCACAAGGGGAATGTGGAAAACGATGAAATATTGCGAAAAACAAGTAGACGGATTATGAAAAATGACGGTTGACTTTTCCAAAAGCTGGCGTAAAATAAAGGCCGAAATTGAGATCGTTCCCCACGGAGCAATCGCCAAAAGCGAATTGCGGATCCGTCCGGAAGCCGGTAAAAGTTTGAACGGGCATCGCCCGGAATGGCTTTTACCTTTTTTTTCGCCATTCAAAGAGAGGAGGGGGAGACGATGCGCGAACGAAATACGGTCCTGCTGTCGGGCTACGCCAAACTTCCGACAAACATAACCGCTGAAATGGTTTATGAAATGCTGGCAGTTGCGGTGCTGTTCGACAGACGAAGCGGCATCATCCTTGAAGCAGAGGCGTCCATGGTGACGAACATCGCCAGAAAGTTCATCGCCGGGCTGCTGGTCGGCTACAACCTGAACGACGGGCCCGATGAACTGATGGAAGATTTCGAGACCTATTACCACGGCAACGCGAAACGCGCTCTGGAGACCGCGATCCGGATGATATTCAGCAAGTACCAGGAATACATCGCTGAGCAGCAATAAACAAAAAACAATAAACAACCAACCGTTGTGCCCGGGGCGTCTGACAACAGACGCATCGACCGCGGCATGAGCCGGTATATCGGAGAGAGGGAACCCCTTCCCATCCCCGATGTACCGGCTTTTTTTGTGCTGAAGGAGGGAATGAATTGAAGCTGGATAAGAACAAAATGTCCATCACGGTGGAAAGCGAGCTTTGCGCCGGCGGAGAGGAGGTGGCGGAAGCCCTGGCGGACATGCTGAAGCTGAAATGCCATTCCGATGAGATCACCGGTATCGCATCCAAGCTGAGCGGCATTTCCCGGAAGCTGCTTCGCCGCTACGAAGCAAAGCGGGTGCGCCAGGCCTATGACCTCTCCGCGGAGAGCGAGGATGCCCTGCATATCCCGGCGGAGAAATACTTCCTCGCCGCGCAGGTGGCCGCCTGCCGCACGCTGGCGGACGAAGGCCCCTGCGTACTGCTGGACCACCACTCCAATGCAGCCCTGGCGGATCGGGAGAACCATGTGGGCATTTTCATCCATGGGGACCGGGAGGACCGGCTGAACAATTATGCAAAGAAGCATCTGCAGACCCCCTACCGGGCCCGGCGGGACTTCAACCGGGAGGATCGGGAGCGTACAAGCTGCTTCCGGGCCCTTTCCCGGGACTGGGGCAAGGCTTCCAACTATTGCCTGACGGTCAATTCCTCCCGCGCGTCTGCTCAGACCCTGGCGCAAAACATCGTGCGTTATCTGGAGACCGTCACCCAGGAGGAGCTTGTCCACCCTATCTCGGCGCAGGAGCGCAGCGCCTAATAAAACGCGCCAAGATCATCAGCCTGGAGGAATACCGCAGGAATCTGCAATCCGGGCAGCAAGAACAGAAAAGATCCTGAAATCAACATATTACTTATAAGAAAGATGAGGAAACGACCATGAAGCTGAACAAGAATTCTATGCACATCACCATCGAGACCGAAGCCTGCAGCAACGGAGAGGCTGTCGCCCGCTCCCTGTCTGAAATGCTGAATATCCCCTGCTATGGGGAAGAGATCCTGGATAAAGCCGCGCAGCTCAGCGGGATACCCGCTTCTCAGCTCCATCGCTATGACGGACGCAGCGTCCGGGCCGCCTATGACCTGCTGGCCGACGACAAGACGCCCCTGAAAATGCGCCCTGCCTCCGACTTCGTGGCCGCGCAGATCGCCGCCTGCCAGGCTCTGGCGGCCCAGGGCGCCTGCATCCTGGTAGACCGTCATTCCGGCCAGGCCCTGGAGGGCAGCCCGGATCATGTCCGCATCTTCATCCACGCCGGTTTTGACGACCGTGCCGCGAACCTGGCCGCCAAGGAAGGAAAGACCGTCGAGGAAGCGAAGCACATGCTGAAGAAGCTGGATCGCAGCTACCGCAGCTATTACCGCGGCAGCGACCGGGGCTGGGGCGAAGCGGATCGTTACGATCTGAGCCTCAATGCCTCCGACGCGGATGTGAACGCGCTGACGGCCAATGTGATGGAGTTCCTTTCCGCCATGTGCGGCGAAATCAAGCAGACCGTGGGGCAGCGCAAGGCAGTCTGACCGGCAGAAAAGCTGCGGACCGGGGAGCGGGATCGCTCCCCGGAAGCATCAAGAAATGGGATGATAACATCATGAATCTCAATACAGCCCAGGCCATCGGCCTGCTGATCAGCATACTGGGCATCGCGGTCCTCGCCGTCGTCACGGGGATGCGCAAGCAGTCGAAGGGCAGCGGCAATTCCGCGCCGGTCGTTGCCGGCCTCATCATGGGGACGCTGGTGGGCGGTTCCTCCACTGTGGGAACGGCGCAGCTTGCCTATAACTACGGCTTGTCCGCCTGGTGGTTCACCCTGGGCGGGGGCCTTGCCTGCCTCGTCCTGGCGCTGCTGTTCGCAGGCCCCTGGCGGCATACCGGGGCGATGACGCTCATCGCCATCATCAGCAAGGAATTCGGGCCCCGCGTCGGCCTCACGGCCTCCCTCCTCAGCAGCGTGGGTACGTTTATCAATATCATCTCGCAGCTCATTGCCGGAACGGCGGTCATCGCCGTGGTGGCGCCCAGCCTGGGCCTGCTCCCGGCCCTGCTGATCACGGCGGCCTTTATGGCGCTCTATGTCATCGGCGGCGGCATCCGCGGCGCAGGCATGGTGGGGATCCTGAAGCTGGCGCTGCTGTATGTTTCCATGATCTGCTGCGGCATCCTCGCGCTGCATCTCAGCGGCGGCTTTTCCGGCTTCACCGCCATGGTGCAGGGGATCGAGAATCCGGATGGCGTCCATTTCGGCAGCCTCTTCGCCCGGGGCCTGGGCAAGGATGGCGGCGCGTGCCTCTCCCTGATCCTGGGCGTGCTGACCACCCAGACCTATGCACAGGCGGTCATGTCCGCCCGGACTGACCGGCAGGCGCGCATCGGCGCCCTGGTCAGCGCCGTGATGATCCCGCCCATCGGCGCGGGCGGGATCCTGGTGGGCCTTTTCATGCGCGCCCATTTCCCCGGCCTGGCGGCCAAGACCGCTCTGACCGCCTTTGCGACGGAGTATCTGCCCCCGCTGCTCAGCGGCGTTCTCCTCGGGACCCTGTTCATCGCCGTCGTCGGCACCGGCGCGGGCCTTGCCATGGGCATCTCCACCATTATCCGCCGGGACATCATCCAGCGCTTTTCCGACCGCATCGCCGATCCCAGGGTCAATGAGGTCCTTTCCAAGCTGGTGATCCTGCTGGTGCTGGGCCTGGGCGTGGTCCTCTCCTGCGGCTCCCTGGGGGATACGATCCTCTCCTTCGCCTTCATGTCCATGGGCCTGCGGGGCGCGGTAGTCTTTATCCCCATGCTGTGCGCCCTGTGGCTGCCGGGGCGGGTGAACCGGAATTTTGCGATGGCTGCCGTGATCGCGGGTCCCGCAGCGGTGCTGCTTTTCGGCACGAAGCTGAGCCTGCCCGGCGGTATCGACCCGCTGTTCGCCGGTGTCGCGGCCGCTGCGCTGCTGTGCGTCGCCGGGGCAGTCGTGGGCAACCGCCGGAAAGAGATCCGCGTGGAGCACGACCTGCCGAAGAGCGGGGAAGTGCGCGTGATCTCCGTGGAAAGCGAGCTCTATGCCCAGGGCAAAGCTCTGGCGTCGGCCCTTGGGGAAACGCTGGGCGTTCCCTGCTACGACGAGGCGATCCTCAGTACTGCATCGGAGCTGAGCCATATCCCGGAGCAGGTCCTTCGCCGGTATGACGGGAAAAGCGTATTCGCAGCCTACGACCTCGCCGCGAGGGATACTTCCTCCATGCGTCTGCCCACCACCGGCGAGATGATCTCCGCCCAGTCCGCCGCCTGCAGCGAGCTGGCAAAGAAGGGCCCCTGCGTACTGGTGGACCATTTCTGCTCCGTCGGGGCAAAGGAGACGCCCGGCGTGTCCGTATTCGTCCATGCCGATTTTGAGACCCGCGCCGATCGTCTGTCCAAGGAAAAGGGGATCGGCCCCGCCGCGGCGCGGCGGCAGCTCCGGCGGCTGGACCGTGCCCGCAGCAGGTATTATCGGATCGGAAACCGGAAATGGGGCCAGGCAAAAGCCTATACGCTCACGGTGGACGCCAGCTCCACGGAGCCGGATGTCCTCGCGGAGGGCATCGCCCAGTGGCTTTCCGGCCGGGAAGCGGAGAAGAATCGCCGCGCGGGCTGATAAAGGCAGCCGCCTCCGGGAGCATAGCCAAAAGAGGGACATAACCGCAGTTATGTCCCTCTTTCTTGCATGGATCGGATCGCTTGCCCTTTCATAGGGGCGGCGATCTTCGCTTTTCAAGCAGGTGAATCAGTATTCAAATTCCCCTTCAAAGACCTCCACGGCGCTGCCGGTGAGGAAGATGCGCTCCCCATCGTAGTTCACCGTCAGGTCGCCGCCCAGGACCTTCACCGTCACGTCGGCGCCTATGGGGCAGTATCCCTTCTCCACGGCGGCCACCACCGCCGCGCAGGCGCCGGTGCCGCAGGCCAGCGTTTCGCCGCTGCCCCGCTCCCACACCCGCATCCGCAGGGTAGTGGGGGTGACGACCCGGACGAACTCCGTGTTGATCCGCTCCGGGAACAGGGGATCATGCTCGAATTTCGGGCCGATCTGCGGCAGGTCCAGGCCGTCGATGCCGTCGCAGAAGACCACGCAATGGGGGTTGCCCACACTCACGCAGGTGACCTTGTATTCCTGCCCGGCCACGGTCATGGGCCAGTCCACCATCTTCTCGGCGCTGACGGCGGCGGGTATCTTCTCGGGCCGCAGCTCCGCCCTGCCCATGTCCACGGAAACGCTGCTGACCTTCCCGTCCCGGAGGAAGAGACGCAGGGGATAGACGCCGCTTTCCGTCTCGATGCGCAGGTATTCGCTGCGGACATAGCCCTTGTCGTAGAGGTATTTCGCCACGCAGCGGATGTTGTTGCCCGCCATCCGGCCCTCGCTGCCGTCCCGGTTGAAGGAGCGCATCTTCGCGTCGGCCTTGTAGGAGCGCTCGATGAGCACGATGCTGTCGGAGCCGATGCCGTAGTGGGGGGCGCAGAGGCTGACGCAGAGGGATTCCGGACAGGTGATGGAGGCGTCGAAGTTCTCGATGAAGATGCCGTCGTTGCCGCAGGACTGCATTTTGGCAAAGCGGACCTTCTGCTTCCAGGGGCGCATGGCGTTGATGTCCACCAGCTCCGTGTTGTCCGGGCGGAAGCGGCTCTCGATGATCTCCGCCAGGGCGTTGGCCGTGTCGGTGCTGGTGAGGCAGGGGATGCCCAGCTGCATGGCCCGCCGGTGGAGGGCGATGAAGTCCCCCATGGTGGCGTCCTTCACCGCGCCGGTGTAGATGATATAGCTGAGGTGGCCGCTCTCCATAAGGGCCATGATCTCCCCGCTCTCCGTGGCGTTGGGCAGGCTCTCCACGGGGATGCCCATGCGCCCGATGGCCTCCGCCGTCCCGACGGTGGCATAGAGCTTGATGCCCAGGTCATAGAAGCGCTTGGCCAGAGCGGTGATGTCCGGGTAGTCGGCGTCTTCCACGCTGAGGAGCACCCCGGCGTCGCTGTTGTCCGCAGGCAGCTTGAAGCCCGCCGCCGTCAGGCCCTTGTAAAGGGCCTCCGCCTTGGTCTTGCCGATGCCCAGCACTTCGCCGGTGGATTTCATCTCCGGGCCAAGGATGGAGTTTGCGTCACTGAGCTTCTCGAAGGAGAAGACCGGCACCTTCACCGCGCAGTAGGGCGGCGTGCGGTACAGCCCCGTGCCGCAGCCCAGGTCCGCCAGGTTCGCCCCCAGCATGACCCGGGCGGCCAGGTCCACCATGGGCACCCCGGTCACTTTGGAGATATAAGGCACCGTCCGGGAGGCCCGGGGGTTCACCTCAATGACATAGAGCTCGTTTTCGTAAATGAGGTACTGGATGTTCACCAGGCCCCGGGTGCCCAGGGCCAGGGCCAGCTTTTCCGAACAGTCGCAGATCTTCTGGAGGAAGCGGTCCGTCAGGTTGTAGGGGGGATAGACGGCGATGGAGTCGCCGGAGTGGATGCCCGCCCGCTCGATATGCTCCATGACGCCGGGGATCAGCACGTCCTTCCCGTCGGAGATCACGTCCACCTCCAGCTCGATGCCGGGCATATACTTGTCCACCAGCACCGGGTTTTCCACGCCCCCGGCCAGGATGGTCTCCATATACTGCCGGGTGTGCGCCTCCGTGCGGGAGATGGTCATGTTCTGGCCGCCGATGACGTAGGAAGGCCGCAGCAGCACGGGATAACCCAGGTCATGCCCCGCCTGCACCGCCTCCTCGATGGTGTTCACGCCCCGGCCGCTGGGCCGCCGGATGTGGAACTGCTCCAGCAGGGCGTCGAACCGGGCCCGGTCCTCGGCGATGTCGATGCTCTCGGCGCTGGTGCCCAGGATGGGGATGCCCGCCTTATCCAGGAAAGCGGTGAGCTTGATGGCCGTCTGGCCGCCGAAGGCCACCACCACCCCCACGGGCTTCTCCACCCGGATGATGCCCATGACGTCCTCCGGCGTCAAGGGCTCGAAGTAGAGCCGGTCCGCCGTGTCGTAGTCCGTGGATACGGTCTCCGGGTTGTTGTTCACGATCACCACGTCGTAGCCCATTTCCCGCAGGGTCCAGACGCAGTGGACGGAGGAGTAGTCGAATTCGATGCCCTGGCCGATGCGGATGGGGCCGGAGCCCAGCACCATCACCACCGGCTTCCCGTCCCGGGGGAAGCTGCGGGCTTCGCAGTTGCCGTCCGCCTCGGAATAGAAATAGGGCTTGTCGGTGCCGAATACAGAGGCGCAGGTCTTGACGATCTGATAGGTGAGCTTGCTTTCCGGCAGCTCCTTCGCGCCGCTGAGACGGCGGATGGCAGAGTCCGGGTAGCCCAGCTCCTTGGCCTTTTTGTAGAGCGCGGGGGTGAGGCCGGAGGCCAGCTCCGCCTCCAGGTCCACCAGGTTTTGCAGCTTTTTCAGGAAATAGGGGTCGATCATGGTGATGCGGTAGATCTCCTCCATGGAGACGCCGCTTTTCAGAGCTTCAAAAACGGTGAAGATCCGCCGGTCGTCCTGATCCGCCAGCCGCTCCATGACGCTGCGGCTGTCCAGGGGCGGGGCGTTGAGGGTGTCCAGGCCGATCTCCGCACCCCGCACCGCCTTCATCATGGCGGCCTCGAAGGTGGGGGCGATGGACATGACTTCGCCGGTGGCCTTCATCTGGGTGCCCAGCTTCCGGCTGGAGCCGGAGAACTTGTCGAAGGGCCACTTGGGGAATTTCACCACGATGTAGTGCACGTCGGGCTCGAAGCCCTGGAGGGAAGCGCCGGTCTCCTCGTTCTTGATCTCCGAAAGCAGGTAGCCCAGGGCCATCTTGGTGGTGATCTTGGCGATGGGGTAGCCCGTGGCCTTGCTGGCCAGGGCGGAGGAGCGGGAGACGCGGGGGTTGACTTCGATGACGGCGTATTCGCTGCCGTCGGGCTTCAGGGCAAATTGGCAGTTGCAGCCGCCGATGATGCCGATGGCTGCCACGATGTCCAGGGCCGCCTGGCGCAGCATATCGAATTCCCGCTGGGTGAGGGTCAGGGCGGGGGCCGCCACGATGCTGTCCCCGGTGTGGACGCCCACGGGGTCCACGTTCTCCATGCTGCAAACGCTGACGGCGTTGCCCTCCCGGTCCCGCATGGTCTCAAATTCGATCTCCTTCCAGCCGGAGATGCACTTTTCCACCAGGATCTGGGTGATGGGGGAGAGGTCCAGGCCGGTGCGGGCGATGGTGCGCAGCTCCTCCTCGTCCGCCGCGATGCCGCCGCCGGTGCCCCCCAGGGTGAAGGCGGGGCGGACGATGACGGGGTAGCCGATCTCTCCTGCGACGCGCAGGGCCGTTTCCAGGTCGCAGGCGATGTCGGAGGGGACCACCGGCTGGCCGATGGCCTTCATGGTGTCCCGGAACAGCTCCCGGTCCTCCGCCTTGTCGATGCCTTCGATATCGGTGCCCAGGAGCCGGACCCCCAGCTCGTCCAGCACCCCATCCCGCTTGAGCTGCATGGCCAGGGTGAGGCCCGTCTGGCCCCCCAGGCCCGCCAGCAGCCCGTCGGGCTTCTCCTTCTCCAAAATGCGCCGGAGGGTCTCCTCGTTCAGGGGCTCCAGATAGATCTCGTCGGCCATGGCCTTGTCGGTCATGATGGTGGCGGGATTGGAGTTGACCAGAACGGTGTTGATCCCCTCCTGCCGCAGCACCCGGCAGGCCTGGGTGCCCGCATAGTCGAATTCGGCGGCCTGCCCGATCACGATGGGGCCGGAGCCGATCACCAGTACCTTGCGTATGCTTTCATCTTTGGGCATAAGTATTCCTCCCGGAAAAGGGCTTGCATTGGGCCTCGTCGTCGCAAGCTCCATATCCCTCGCCTCGACCCGGTCGGTCAAGGCTCGCTCATTTCGCTGCTCCTCCTCCCCAAATCGCGGCCACCGCAGCGGCCGCGATTTGGAAAGGACGTTTCGCCGGAATCTTTCGGGCATTTGCGCTTGCGCGAATGTCCGTCATTCCGGCGATCAAGGACGCAGGGTGGCGGCCATGACGGCCTTGATGGTATGCATCCGGTTCTCCGCCTCGTCGAAGACGATGGACTGGGGCCCGTTGAAGACCTCGTCCGTCACCTCCATGCAGGGGATGCCGTATTTTTCAAAGATCTCGTTGCCGATCTCCGTGTCCAGATCGTGGAAGGAGGGGAGGCAATGGAGGAAACGGCACTGGCTGCCCGCCGCATCCATGAGGGCCTTGGTGACCCGATAGGGGCTCAGGTCCCGGATGCGCTCGTCCCAGACCTCCTCCGGCTCGCCCATGGAGACCCACACGTCGGTGTAGAGCACGTCGGCCCCCTTCACGGCGGAAAGGGGATCCGTCTCGAATTTGAGGGTGGCGCCGGTATAGTCGGCGATCAGGCGGCAGGTGTTCACCAGCGCCGGGTCGGGGAAGTAGGCGGCGGGGGCGCAGGCGGTGAACTCCAGGCCCAGCTTGGCGCAGCCCACCATGAGGGAATTGCCCATGTTGTAGCGGGCGTCCCCCAGATAGACCAGCTTGCGGCCCTTGAGGGAGCCGAAATGCTCCCGGATGGTGAGGAAGTCCGCCAGGATCTGGGTGGGGTGGAACTCATTGGTGAGCCCGTTCCACACCGGCACCCCGGCGAAGGCCGCCAGGGTCTCCACGATCTCCTGGCCGTAGCCCCGGTATTCGATGCCGTCGAACATCCTGCCCAGGACCCGGGCCGTGTCCGCCACGGATTCCTTTTTCCCCATCTGGCTGCTCTTGGGGTCCAGATAGACGGCGTGCATCCCCAGGTCGGCAGCCGCCACCTCGAAGGCGCAGCGGGTGCGGGTGGAGGTCTTTTCAAAGATCAGGGCCACGTTCTTCCCCTCGCAGAGGCGGTGGGGGATCCCGGCCTTCTTCTTCTCCTTCAGCTCAGAGGCCAGGTCCAGCAGCCCGGTGATCTCATCGGGGGAAAAGTCCAGCAGCTTGAGAAAGCTCCTTCCTTTCAAGTTCAGCATCATCATTCCTCCCCGCACACGTCCTTCAGGACGGCGATGGCTTCTTCCAGCAGGTCCATGGGGATGTTCAGGGCGGGCAGCAGCCGCACCTTGTCCTTGGCCGTGAGGCAGAGGACGCCCCGCTCGTTGCACTTGGCCACCACTTCGGCGGCGCTTTTGACGGTTTTGATCCCCACCATGAGGCCCAGGCCGCTGAGGTATTCCACCCCCGGCGCGCCGGTGAGGGCGCTGCGGATGCAGTCGCCCTTGGCGCGGATCTCGGCCAGGAAGGCGTCGTCCAGCCGTTCCAGGATGCTGAGGGCCCCGGCGCAGCAGACGGGGTTGCCCCCGAAGGTGGAGCCGTGGTCGCCGGGATGGAACACGTCCTGCACCTTCTCACCCAGCAGGCAGGCGCCCAGAGGCAGGCCGCCTCCCAGACCCTTGGCGGTGGATACGATGTCCGGCGTGATGCCGAAATTCATATAGGCGTAGAGCCGGCCGGTGCGCCCGTTGCCGGTCTGCACCTCGTCCACGATGAGGAGGATATCCTGCTCCCGGCAGAATTCCGCCGCGCCCCGGAGGAAATCCGGGTCCACCACCCGGACGCCCCCTTCGCCCTGGATGCACTCCACCATGACGGCGGCGGCCTTCGTCTCCAGAGCCAGCTTCCTGAGGCCCTCCAGGTCGCCGGGCTCCGCATAGGCAAAGCCGGGGGTCAGGGGCTGGAACAGCTCGTGGTAATGGTCCTGCCCCGTGGCGGCCAGGGTGGTGAGGGTCCGCCCGTGGAAGCTGTTGACCAGGGTGATGATGGTGTGGTATTCCGGCCCCTTTTTCTCGGCGGCGTATTTCCGCGCCGCCTTGATGGCACATTCGTTGGCCTCTGCGCCGGAGTTGCCGAAAAAGACCTTTTTCATGCCCGTGCGCTCGCAGAGCAGCTTCGCCAGCCTGGCGCAGGGCTCGGTGTAATAGAGGTTGGAGGTGTGCTGCACCTTCCCCAGCTGGGCGATGACCGCTTCCTTCCAGGTCTCGTCCCCACTACCGAAGGCGGTGACGCCGATGCCGGAGCCCATGTCGATATAGCGCTTCCCCTCGGGGGAATAGAGGAGAGAACCCTTGCCGGAGGCGATCTCCACCGGGAAGCGGGCATAGGTATTGGCAATATAGGTCTGGTCGATGTTCATGAGCTCAGACATGCTCATCCACTCCTTTCACCATGGTGCCGGCGCCTTCGTCGGTCAGCAGCTCCATCAGGATGGCGTGGGGGATGCGCCCGTCCATGATGATGACCTTCTCCACGCCCATATTGATGGCCTCGATGCAGCAGTCCACCTTGGGGATCATGCCCCCGGCAATGATGCCCTCCCGGAAGAGGCCCACCGCCTCCTCCACGTTCAGCTCCCGGATGAGGGTACTCGGATCGTCCTTGTCCCGGAGGATGCCCGCCACGTCCGTCATCATGATGAGGCTCTGGGCATTCAGGGCCCCGGCGATGAAGGCGGCGGCGGTGTCGCCGTTTATGTTGTAGGTGTTGCCCTCCCGGTCGCAGCCGATGGTGGAGACCACGGGGATATAGCCGTGGTCCAGCAGGTCGGTGACGGGTTCGATGTTGATCTTCGTGATGGCCCCCACATAGCCCAGCTTTTCATCCCGCATCTTCGCTTCGATGAGCCGCCCGTCCATGCCGCTGAGGCCCATGGCCTTGCCCCCCTGCTTTTCCAGCAGGTTCACCAGGGTCTTGTTCACCTTGCCCGCCAGCACCATCTGCACGATGTCCATGGTCTCCCGGTCCGTGACCCGGAGCCCGTCCACGAACACCGCTTCCTTGCCCACCTTGGCCATCATGTCGCTGATCTCCGGGCCGCCCCCGTGGACCAGCACCACCCGGACGCCCACCAGCCGCAGCAGGCAGATATCCTCCATGACCTGCTGCTTGAGGACCTCGCTGGTCATGGCGTTGCCGCCGTATTTGATCACGACGGTCTTTCCCACGTATTTCTGGATATAGGGCAGCGCCTGCACCAGCACCTCTGCCCGCTCGTAATTGCTGAGAGCCGTATTCATAGCCTATCCCTCACGTCCGGTAGTCGCCGTTGATCTTCACATAATCATAGGTCAGGTCGCAGCCCCAGGCGGTGGCGGTCTCCGGGCCGTCGTTGAGGCCCACCAGGATGTCGATCTCCTTCTCCAGGAGGATCTCCTTGGCCTTTTCCTCACTGAAGGGGATGCCCGCGCCGTTTTTGCAGACGGGGATCTCCCCCTTGGCGGAGCGGAAGGCCACGTCGATCTTCCCCACGTCCACCGCCGCGCCGGAGTAGCCGATGGCGCAGAGGATGCGCCCCCAGTTGGCGTCCGCGCCGAACATGGCCGCCTTCACCAGGCTGGAGCAGATGACGCTCTTGGCCGTCACCCGGGCGATCTCCCGGCTGGGCGCGCCGGTAACGACGCATTCCAGCAGCCTCGTAGCCCCTTCGCCGTCCCCGGCGATCATGCGGCAGAGGGCCATGGTGACGGTGTTGAGGGCTTTCATGAACAGAGTGAAGTCCGGCCCCTCGGCGGTGATCTCTTCATTCCCGGCCAGGCCATTTGCCAGCAGGGTCACCATGTCGTTGGTGGAGGTGTCCCCGTCCACGCTGACCATGTTGAAGGTCTCCTGCACATCGCTGCTCAGGGCCTTGCGCAGCATTTCCGGGCTGATGGCCGCGTCGGTGGTGATGAAGACCAGCATGGTGGCCATGTTGGGGTGGATCATGCCGCTGCCCTTGGCCATGCCTCCCAGGCGGCAGGTTTTGCCCCCCAGGGTGAATTCCACCGCCGCCTGCTTATCCACGGTGTCCGTGGTCATGATGGCGGCTGCCGCGTCGTCGCCGCCCGTCTCCGAGAGGGAGGACGCCAGGGCGGGGAGGGCCGCCTTGATGGGCGTCAGGTCCAGGCTCTGGCCGATGACGCCGGTGGAGGCCACGATCACGTCCGATGCTTCGATGCCCAGGGCCTTGGCGGTCTCGGCGCACATCGCCTCCGCGATCTCGATCCCGTCGGCGTTGCAGGTGTTGGCGTTGCCGCTGTTGCAGATGACGGCCCGGGCCTTTCCGTTCGCCAGATGCTCCTTCGTCACCGTGAGGGGCGCGCCCTTCACCAGGTTGGTGGTGTAGACCGCCGCGGCGGAGGCGGGAACGGAGCTGAGGACCATGGCCAGGTCCTTCTTGGTGTGGTTCTTCCGGATGCCGCAGTGGATGCCCCCGGCTGTGAAGCCCTTCGCGGCGCAGACGCCGCCGGTAATCAGTTTCATGATGTCTTCCTTTCCGAAAGACTGAGACCTGCCGTTTCAGCCAGGCCCAGCCGGATATTCATATTCTGGATGGCGGCGCCGGATGCGCCCTTGCCCAGGTTGTCGAAGCGGGCGGTGAGGAGGATGCGCTCCCCGTTTCCGGAAACCGAGATCTCCATGTCGTCAAAGCCGGAGTAGGCGGCGGCGGAGAGGAAGCCCCCCTCGTCGCAGCCCTCGTCGAAGTGGACGAGAGGGCCGGTGTAGGCCGCCTTGTATGCGTTCTTGATGTCCTCCGGGCTGCCCTTCAGGTCCCCGGCGAAGAGGGGCACCGTCACCTCCATGCCGCTGTAAAAGTCCGCCACGATGGGGCAGAATACGGGGGCTTTCTCCAGGGAGCAGAGGAGGACCATTTCCTTCAGATGCTTGTGCTGCTGGCCCAGGGCATACTGCCGGGGCGCCCCCAGCAGGGGATCCCGGTCCGGAGCTTCATACTGGGCGATCATGCTCTTGCCGCCGCCGCTGTAACCCGTGAGGGAGAAGCAGCTGAGGGCGGCGCCCTTGTCTATGAGACCGGCGTCCGTCAGGGGCTTTACCAGGGCGATGAAGCCGCTGGCATGGCAGCCGGGGTTGGCGATCCGGTTGGATGCCGCCACCCGGTCTTTGCCCACCAGCTCCGGGAAGCCGTAGACCCAGCCGGGGTCCGTGCGGTGGGCGGTGGAGGTGTCGATGACGCAGGTCCGGGGGTTTTCCACCAGGGAGACGGCTTCTGTGGCCGCCGCGTCCGGCAGGCAGAGAAAGACGATGTCCGCGCCGTTCATGGCCTCCTTCCGGGCCGCAGGGTCCTTCCGCACTTCCTCCGGCAGGGTGAGGAGCGTCAGCTCGCTTCTCCCCGCCAGCCGCTGGCGGATGCGCAGGCCGGTGGTCCCGGCGCTGCCGTCTATAAATACCTTCGTCATAGATTCAGGACCTCTTTCACATAAGCGATCTGGGCTTCCACGGAGCTGCGGCAGGTGCCGCCCGCCGACTGGCGCTTTTCCACGCAGCTTATGAGGTCGATGGCCTCATATACGTCCTCGCCGATCAGCTCGCAGTGCGCCTTGTAATCCGCCAGGGGCAGCTCCTCCAGCACGCAGCCTTTGGCGATGCAGGCCGCCACCAGCTCCCCGGAGATCTTGTAGGCGGTGCGGAAGGGGAGGCCCTTGCCCACCAGGTAGTCCGCCAGGTCGGTGGCGTTGATGAAGCCGGTCTGGGCGGCCCGGCGGGTGTTCTCGCCCAGCACGGTCATGCCCTCCAGCATGGGGACGCAGACGCCCAGGCAGGCCTTCACCGTGTCGCAGGCGTCGAAGACCGCCTCCTTGTCCTCCTGCATGTCCTTGTTGTAAGCCAGGGGCAGGCCCTTCATGGCGGTGAGCAGGGCCATCAGGTCCCCGTAGACCCGGCCCGTCTTGCCCCGCACCAGCTCCGCCATGTCCGGGTTCTTCTTCTGGGGCATGATGGAGGAGCCGGTGGTGAAATCGTCGGAGAGGGCGATGAAGCGGAACTCCCAGCTGCTCCAAAGCACCAGCTCCTCGCTGAGGCGGCTCAGGTGCATCATCACCACGCTGAGGCAGCTCATGAGCTCC
>JAEEGJ010018564.1_pt1 | contig 15499 bp, 11 predicted proteins | sample 8958761 | NCBI WGS metagenome assembly JAEEGJ01 (sample SAMN16246546, study PRJNA631951) | gut metagenome | biome: gut microbiome; feature: rumen; material: RS-attached | host: Bos | place: Iran: Karaj | collected 2018-10 | reverse complement strand
ACGCAATAATCCGTCGTTTTTCCGGAAATGTCGATGCCGTTTCCGGCCCCCTGCCCTCCTGTGCCCACGGTTCCGGACTTTATCCGTTTCCCTTTTTGCGAACACGGCTTGTCCTGCGTAACTTGCCCCGTCTGCCCATAGACCGGGGAAACCGGACGCCCCGCCTGCCGTCCGGAGCAAGCAACTAATTGACAATGAGATCCATTTTCCTCACTCCCGAACAGTACGGCGACCTCAAGGGCCGCTACGCCAAATTCAACGAACCCTGGACCGCCGACGAGGTGGACGAACTCCGCCGCATGGCCGCCGACGGCGTCCCCCGCGCGGAGATGGCCGAACAGCTCGGCCGCACCCCCAACGCCATCCGGATGAAACTCCAGTCTCTCGGCCTGTATGTCCCCAAACCGGCCGCCAAACCCTGGACGCCCCTCGACGACGACGCCCTGGTAAAGCTCTATCGCGAAGGCGCCTCCTTCACCACCCTTTCAGCCACCTTCAATCGCTCCGAAAACGCCATCCTCTCCCGCCTCATCCGCCTCCGCGCCGGCATCCTGCCGGACAGGTCGGAAGAGACGCGACCGGATCCCGAACCATAACGGCCGTTGTCCGCCGAGACATGGAACCGACCTCCTTATGATCAACTGATAATCAAATAGTTAAGAAATAAAAGGTTCCAAGTCTGTTCGTTTTACAAGACACCTGGAACCATTGTCATTACAACTTATTGGAAATGAGAAGATTAGAATAGGTCTGGTTCCAAGACAAAAACATATGATCCAATGAAACTGAGCGAATTTAAAGATCCTTTTACCGGACGAAGGGGAATTTATCTATTCACGTCGGACCATTTGGCACGGACGCTGCTGTTCCGAGACATCGAAGACTATGTCTATGGGGTCAATACTTTGGCCATCGGAACACGGAAGTTCAAAGTCAGGGTATTGTGCTACACTTTGATGGGGACTCACATCCACCTGCTGTTGATGGGACGTTATGAGGATTGCCTGGCTTTCTACGCCTGGGTTCTCAAACATCTGGCACAGCACATTTCAAACCGTCACGGCGTTTCCGGCATCCTGAAACTTCAAGCCTCCGATGTACAGGCGGTCATGGACAGGGACATGCTTCTGAACGAAGTCTGCTACTTGTTAAGGAACTCCTACAAGGCTAGGATTGACAGCCCTTATTCCTACCCCTGGGCACCATTCGAGTGCTACTTCAATCCCCGTCTGCCCCTCTTGCACGGGGCTCCCATGCCAGGTGTGAAAGAAATCAAGCGTATGTTCGGGACCCATATTAAACTGCCTTCAGACTGGGAACACGAACAAGGACGGATTTTGAACAAGTGTTTTGTGGACTACCGGACTGTGGAACAGATGATTGGCAGCAGCCTGGATTTCTTCGACCGTCTCAGGCGTTTCGATTTGGAGTCTGTCATGGAGCAAAAGCATGGCATTGAGGAGCGACTAAAGTTCACAGATGCGGAAATCCAGGAGAAAATCCGGGCCGTCTGCCAGAATGAACTCCATGTGGATTCGCATCATCAACTGGAGAGAAAAGACCTCCTGTGGCTGGCTCGGACCTTGGCCCGACGTTTCGCTTCGTCCAAGAAACAGATCTCCCGTCTGCTGGAAATCGACCCTACCGTATTGGATCAACTCCTTTGATAAGACCTGGAACCCGGTCTCTTGTATACAACTGTATTCCAATCAGTTATCGTAAGAGTGGTTCCAGGTCTCCTCAAAGAAGAAGGGGCCCGGAACCGAATCTCGTGCAGAGCCCTAGAAATCAAACACTTACAAAACATGTGGTTCCAGGTCTACCCGCATTCAACGAAAAGCCCGGCGCTGGTGAAGCGTCGGGCTTTATTATGTGCAGCCGTATGGCCGATTACTTGTTCACCTGGAAACGGGTGTTGCCCGTGGCGAAGAAGTCGGCGATCTGGCGGGCGGCGGCGAGGCCGGCGTTGACGTTGGCTTCGGAGGTCTGGGCGCCCATCTTCTTGGGCGTGGCGAAGACGCGGTAGCCGAACTTCTTCGTGAGCTGGTCGTAGTTGTCCGGCATCACATCCGTGACGTACTTGAGGTCCGGACGCTCTTCCAGGGCCTTCAGGAGGCCTTCTTCGTCGATGACTTCCTTGCGGGCGGTGTTCACGACCGTCGCGCCCTTCGGCATCTTCATGAGGAGGTCGTAACCGATGCTCCGGATGGTGGCGGGCAGGGCCGGGATGTGGATGGAGAGGTAGTCGGAGGACGCATAGAGTTCTTCCACGGAGTGGACGGGCTCGGCGCCGCCGGCGATGATCTGCTCATCGGTGAGGAACGGGTCCAGGGCGGTGATGGTCATGCCAAGGGCCTTCGCCTTCTGGCCGACCAGCCGGCCCACGTTGCCATAGGCCTGGACACCCAGGCGCTTGCCCTGCAGCTCGCTGCCGGTAGCCGGGGTGAAATGCGTACGGGCCATGAAGATCATCAGGCCGAGAGCGAGTTCCGCCACAGCGTTGGAGTTCTGGCCGGGAGTGTTCATCACGACAACACCATGGGCGGTCGCAGCGGCGAGGTCCACGTTGTCATAGCCGGCGCCCGCGCGCACGACGATCTTGAGTTTCGGGGCGGCGGCGATCACTTCGGCCGTCACCTTGTCCGAGCGGATGATCATCGCTTCCACATCCGCGACGGCGGCGACCAGGTCGCTCTGCTCCGCATATTTCTCCAATTTCACGACTTCGTGACCAGCCTCCGTGAGGATGTTCACGATCCCATCGACCGCCTTCGCGGCGAAAGGTTTCTGGGTAGCTAACAGGACTTTCATTATTTCTTCAATGCTTCAAATTCCTTCATGCAATCCACCAGCGCCTGGACGTCCTCGAGGGAGCAGGCGTTATACAGGGAGGCGCGGAAGCCGCCGACGGAACGGTGGCCCTTGATGCCCACCATGCCGCGCTCCTTCGCAAAGGCGAAGAACTCGTCCTGCAGGTCCTCCTTGCCGGGGGCCATCACGAAGCAGACGTTCATCAGGGAACGGTCCTCCTTGACGGCGGTGCCGATAAACATGGAGTTCCGGTCGATCTCGTCGTACAGGAGGGCTGCCTTGGCCTTGTTGATCTCGTACATGGCCTCGACGCCACCGATGGACTTGAGCCACTTGAGGGTTTCGTTCATCACGTAGATGGCGAACACCGGCGGGGTGTTGAACATCGAGAGCTTGTCGATGTGGGTGCGGTAGTCAAGCATCGTCGGGATGTAACGGCTCACACGGCCGAGGGCCTCCTTCCGGATGATCGCGAAGATAACACCGGCAGGGCCGACATTCTTCTGTGCGCCGCCGTAGATGAGGTCATACTTGGAGACGTCCACCGGACGGGACATGATGTCGGAGGACATGTCGGCGATGAGGGGGCACGGGACGTCGAGGTCCTCGTGAATCTCGGTACCGTAGATGGTGTTGTTCGTGGTGATGTGGAGGTAATCGAGATCAGCAGGAACCTCGAATCCCTTCGGGATATAGGTGTAGTTCTTGTCCTTGGAGCTGGCGATGGCATAGGCGTCGCCGATGCCCTTGGCCTCCTTGAGGGCTTTGCTGGCCCATACGCCGGTGTCCAGGTAAGCGGCCTTCTTCTCCAGGAAGTTCATCGCGACATAAAGGAACTGGAGGGAGGCGCCGCCACCGAGGAAGACGACCTCGTGCGTGTCGGGAATATGGAGGAGTTCCTTCCAGAGGGAACGGCACTCATCCATTACGGCGTCCCACTCCTTGGTGCGGTGGGAGATGCAAAGGACGGACATGCCGGTGCCGCTGAAATCCTTCATGGCTTCGATGGCGTGGTCGATGGCGACCTGCGGGAGAAGGCAGGGGCCTGCATTGAAAACGTGAACTTTTTTCATTGTTTTAAAATGTTATCGAATCAATTTCGAAAGATAATGATTTATTATTGATTTTCCTTATTTTTCTTCCAATTTCGCAATTTCAGCCATTCTTTTGCGGAAATCTTCTTCCAGCGCGAGGCGCACCCGGACTTCCAGCGAGCATTCCATTCCGAAGTCCTGGGACGAGGGCGTAAGCCCCATGTCCTTGAGTACCTTCATCACGGCGTTCATCGACAGATAGTCAAAGGTGACCCGGAAGGTCTTGCCGGCTACCTTGTCGATAATCTCCGCCTGCGCGAGCGCATCGGCCGTGGAAGTCTTATACGCCCGGATCAGACCGGGAATCCCCAGCTTGATACCGCCGAAGTACCGGACGACTACGACGAGGACGTCGCTCAGGCCCGTCGAGTCGATCTGGCCCAGGATCGGGCGGCCCGCCGAGCCGGAGGGTTCGCCGTCGTCGTTGGCCCGGAAACGGTCCCCTTTGTATCCCAGGCGATAGGCGTAGCAATGGTGCCGGGCGTCATGATACTCTTTCTTGAGCCCGGCAACGATCTCCTTCACTTCTTCCTCCGTCTCCACGGGGTAGGCCAGTGCGATGAAGCGTGAACCATTGTCCTTGAACAGCCCTTCGCTCCGCCCGGCGATACTCCGGTATGCGTCGAAATTATCCACGGACACGAAATTAGCGTTTTTTACGAAATTTTGCAATCGGCAAGGATTTTTATTGTATCTTTGATTTCAGAAACCAAGACTTGACAACGACTATTTATTATGGTATTCAGACTCAGAGTCACCCTCACCGGCATCAAAGGCTTCTTCAGAATCTATCATGTGAACGGCGCGACGACGCTGTACACCCTTCATAAACAGATGCGGGCCGACATGGAATTCCCGCAGGACCAGCTCATCATGTTCAAGGCCCTGGACATCGAGGGCGGCGTGGTGGGCCGTTACGGTCTGTTCGACCTCGGCTCCGGCACCGTGGACCAGGTCTCCCTGGAAAAGGCTGTCAAGGCCGGAGCGACCGACTTCGTCTATTTCTATGACGTCACGAATCGCAAGAGCGTAAACATCACCGTGGAAGGCGAGGCGGAAGGCGCCGTCGCCAACCCTGACTCCCCCTACATCGCGGAATCCAAAGGCCCGAACCCCATTGAGTTTGAAAACGGCTACGTCGCCTACGAGGACCTTCCTGACGAGCAGCGCCATCTCCCCGGCGAGAACAAGGGCGGCCTGGACATCGACGACGATGACTTCGATGATGAAGAGGAAGACGAGGAGGAAGATGACGACGACGAAGACGGCAAGGAAATCTACGACGAAAACGAGTAACGGATGGGCAGGCGGCTCCTGGTGATCCTCGGACCGACTGCCGTCGGAAAGACCGACTACAGCATCGAACGGGCGCTGGAGTGCGGAAGTCCCGTCATCTCCTGCGATTCCCGCCAATTCTATCAGGAAATGCGCATCGGCACGGCCGTTCCCTCCCCGGAACAGCTTGCGCGGGTGCGTCACTATTTCATCCAGGACCGTTCCATCCGGGTCAACTACACCGCCGGCATGTATGAGGCGGAAGCCCTCGACCTCATCGGCCGTCTTTTCGACGAAGGCCATGAAACCCTCGTCGTCACGGGCGGCTCGATGATGTATATCGACGCCCTCTGCTATGGACTGGACGACTTCCCGGAAGTACCGATGATGCTCCGGGAACACCTGATGGAATGCCTCCGGGACGAAGGCGTGGAGGTCCTTGCCGACCAGCTCAAGGAACTGGACCCCGTCACCTACGACGAAATCGACATTGCCAACGGGCAGCGCGTCATCCGCGCCCTGGAAGTGTGCCTGTACACCGGCCAGCCCTTTTCTTCCTTCAAGACCCGCCGCTTCAAGGAGCGGGACTTTGAGATTGAGAAGGTCGGCCTGACCCGGCCTCGGGAGGAACTTTACGACCGCATCGACGCGCGCGTATTGAAAATGATGGAAGACGGTCTCGAGGAAGAGGCACGGAGCCTTCTCCCCTACCGAGACCTTCCCGCCCTCCAGACGGTGGGCTACCGTGAAATGTTCGATTATTTCGACGGGAAATATGACCTCGAAACCACCGTCCGCCTCATCCAGCGCAACACCCGCCACTACGCCAAGCGCCAGTTTACCTGGTGGCGCCGCGATCCTTCGATCCGGTGGATTGACGTTTAGATCAACGGATTGATTATCAGCGTAATAAATGCGGGTCTATGTTCCGAAACGGACATAGACCCGCATTTAATCAACAGTCAGTCAGCACCTTACATTTTCGTCAGGACGAAAACCGTGAAGCACTGCGGCGGAACTGTCGCGGAGAGGGTCTTGCCCTCGCCCGTGAAGGCGGCCTTTGAAGGGGTGATGCGGTCGGGGACGTCCAGGGTGTTGTCCTCATAGAGAAGACCGGAGGTGAAGTCAATGCGCTCCATCGCCTTCACGGATTCCTTCTTCTTCAGACCGTTGAATGCAAACTCTACGGACTGCAGCTGCTCGGACGTATTGATCACTTTCACATAGACCTTGTCACCATCCTTCACGGCGCTTGCAAAGAGGCCGTCCTGGCCTTCGGCGCCGGTCACGTTCACGCCATTCATCTTGAGCGTCAAGACGTTTTGTCCCTTGTACTCGCTGTACAGATGCTGGACGTGCCAGCTGGCGGTGCGCATGGAGCGGAGATTGTCGTACCAGATAAGATCCGGGCGCCACTGCCATCCTTCGACATGGGCGAACAGCGGAGCGTAAGTGGCCATGTGCACAATGTCGGCATTCCGCTCGATGGTGGTCATGAAAGCGGCTTCCAGGAGGGAGGCGTGGAAATGATTGAACTTCCGGCCCGTACCGTGGCAGGCATACTCGCCGGCGAAGACCTTCGGGCCCTTGCGGTCATAATTGTCATACCGGGCACCCTGGGAGAGGAACCAATTCTCGGGCCGGTAGAAGTGCTCGTCCACCAGGTCGGCGCCAAGGCGCTTCATCTCAGGCCAGAGATAGTCAAACTGGTCTCCTTCGGAGTTCGGACCACTCGAACCCACGATCTTGATGTCCGGATAGGCGGCGCGGATAGCCTTCACGAAGGGTTCCAGATGCTCGGGATAAAGCGGATCCCACTGTTCGTTGCCGATGCCGATGAATTTGAGGTTGAACGGCGCCGGATGGCCCATGTCGGCACGGACCTTTCCCCAGGTGGAAGTCACGGGACCGTTGGCGAACTCGATAAGGTCCAGGGCGTCCTGGATGAAGGGCTGAAGCTCGTCCACGGGGCAATGGGCGGCCGGATCGTCATTCTGGAACTGACAGGCCAGGCCGCAGCTCAGGATCGGAAGCGGTTCGCTGCCAATCTCCTCCGACAACTGGAAGAACTCGAAGAAACCGAGTCCGTAGCTCTGGTAATAGTCCGGGAAGAAACGGTGCGGGAAAGTATATTCCCAGCGATTCTCATTGATGGGACGGTTTTCCACCGGGCCCACGGTGTTCTTCCAATTATAGCGCGTTTCCAGGTCCGTTCCCTCCACGATGCAGCCGCCGGGGAAGCGGAAGACGCCGGGCTTGAGGTCCGCCAGCGCCTGGGCAAGATCCTTCCGCATACCGTTGCGGTGGCCCATCCAGGTGTCGGTCGGGAACAGGGAAACATGCTCGAGGTCCGTCGTCGTGCGATCACCGACCAGGAAGATGCGGAGGACTGCTTTCTCCAGCGTGGTATTGGGTGTCAAGACCACCTCATACTGTTTCCACTGCGCGCCGGCGACTTTCAGGGGAGCCTGGCAGACAAACTGGTCCTCGCCCATGGATGCGGTGTTCACCAGTTCGATGCGGAGCTCCGACGCACCGCCGTCCGGAACGCGGGCCCAGACCGTGAAACGGTAGGTCTCCCCTCCCTTGATGCCGATGCCGAAAAAGCCTTCATTGTCCAGACCGGTCCATTTATGGGCATGACCGGGATCCGCAAGGCGGACATAGTGCGGACAACGATCGAACGGGCCGTCATCGCGGACCGTCACTTTTCCGAAGGCTTTCCATCCCTGGAGCGGGTCCTGCGGGAATTCGAAGGAGCGGTTCTTCACGAGTTCGGCGTACAGGCCGCCGTCGGCAGCAAAGTTGATGTCCTCGAAGAAAATGCCGTACATGGTGGGCTGGACGGGTGCGCCGACCTTCTTGAGGTCGATGTCCATCCGATGCGTCTGGGCGAAAGCGGCCAATCCGAAAAGAAGGGCCGAAGCGGTCAGAAGGATGCGGTTGCGAATCATCATAATGTGGTCAGATTTTGCTTTTGATTTTCAAATTTACACAAAAATATGTAAGTTTGAGCGATGAAAGGTGGACAAAAGAACTTAAGAGGTGTAAAATCTTTCGGCCTGATTCTCGCCGTTCTCCTTGGTCCGGCGCTTTTCCCCGCACAGGCGCAGGACCGGTTCGAAGACGGATATCTGAGAAGTACGCTCTCGATGGAGAACGGCCTCCCCTGCAACTATATCGACGACGTCTGCCAGGACGACGCCGGTTTCCTGTGGCTGGCGACCTCGGGCGGCGGCCTGTGCCGCTTCGACGGATACGACCTCCTTACTTTCAACGCCACCTCCGTAGTCCCCCTCAAGAGCAACTTCATCCGCAATATCTGTGAAGACCGTTTCCACCGGCTCTGGATCGCCTCGGAAGGCGGGCTGGACCTGATGGACCTCGGAACGCTGGACCGTCTGGACCTTCCGCATCCCGCGCTGGAGACACTCGGAGACCGTCTTTGTTCTTTCCTGACGCTGGATGCCGCCGGCAACCTTTGGTTCAAGACCGACAACACGCTTGTCCGCGTTTCGTTCGACGGCGAAGGCGCTGTCCGGGAAGTGCTTGAATTCACCCACGACGGCCTGGCTCCTACCAACCTCGTCTTCGAGGACGTCGATGGCGACGGAACCGTCTGGGTCGGTCTGGATGGGCGGCTGTACAAGGTTGGAGAAGGGCCGTCGGGCGCTTTGCAGGCCGAACCAATCCTTCCAGGTTTCCAATACGGAGAGCAGACTTACCTTTCCGACTTCCTTCCGGCCGGCCAGGGGATCTGGATATCGACGGAAAACGGCCTGTATTTCATCAACCGGCGGACCGGGGAATGGAAAAGGTACGCCCACGACCCGCAGAACCCGCACTCCCTCACCCAGAACTTCATCACCGGCCTCGCCCGGACCAGCGACGGAGGGACGGTCGCCGTCTCGCTGCACGGCATGAACCTGTTCAATCCCGTTACCGACGACTTCGAACGGTTCGGTGGCGAAGTGATCAACTGCATCAAGATCAACGGCGACCAGATTCTCCTGGGCACGGAAACGGCCGGACTCCAGACATTCATTCCCAAACAACTTTCCGTCAACAACTTCCATCATGATGACCAGGACCCGCGTTCCCTGACCGCCGGGGCGGTGAACGCCGTCCTCCAAGAACCGGACGGACGGCTCTGGGTGGGCACGGTGGAAGGAGGCCTGAGCGTACGGGAACCGGGCGACCGGGAATTCGGCCATCTGACCCGCGAGCGGGGCGGCCTCTGCCACAACAGCGTGAGCGAATTCTGCCTCCTCCCCCAGGACCGGATCCTGGTCGGGACGTGGGGCGGCGGCATCGATATCGTCTCAACCCGCCAGCCCTACCGGGTGCTGGAGCATCTGCTACCCGGCGACACCCGCCTGGACTACATCGGCTCGCTGGACTATGATCCGGACAGCGGCCTGCTCTGGATTGGTTCCAACCGGGGCGTATTCCACTATGATTTTCACACGCACGAACTGACGCCGGCCCTCGCCGAACAGGCGAACGGATGCATCGGCTCGTGTCTGGACTCGTCCGGCAAACTGTGGATCGGCTGCCGGGAAGGTCTGTACGTCTTTGACCTGAAAGCGCGCGACGACGACGGTCACTTCCCCGCCACCCTGTACGCATACAAACTGGACGCTCCGGACTCCGGCGTCCGGGAGATGATCTGCTTCATCATCGAAGCCGTCGACGGCAGCCTCTGGCTGGGCAGCAACGGGAACGGCGTCTATCACGGCATCCGGACCGGTGACGGCGGCATCACCTTCAAGGGATACTCCACCCGGGATGGCCTTTCCAACGACCGCGTACGCGGACTCGCGGAAGATGCTTCCGGGCATATCTGGGTAAGCACGGAACACGGTCTGAACGTCCTGGACCCGGCAAGCGGCCGCATTACGCCCTACTTCCGGGAAGACGGTCTCCCCAGCACCCAGTTCCACTGGAACAATGCCTGCCGCGGTACCGACGGATGGCTCTATTTCGGCCAGGTGGAAGGACTTACCGCCGTGGATCCCTCCCGGACGGTCGCCCGGACGATGGACGGGCCGCTCCGCCTAACGGACGTGCGGATCGGCGACCGGCACATCCGGAACCCTTATCTGGAAAGAGTCCGGCTGCACGAACGGGACCGGAACATCCTCTTCCAGTTCTCTCTCCTGAGCCCGGCCGCCCGTCGCCAATACACGTATGAATATCGGCTGGAAGGTTTCGACAAAGGATGGGTCCGCCTTTCTGACAACCGGCACGAGGCCGCATACTCCACGCTCCCCAGCGGGGACTACCGATTCGTCGTCCGGGCGATCCCCCGCAATGGCGGTCCTGAAAAAACGCTGAACCTGCAGGTGGATGTCCGGCCGTATTTTTACAAGACCTGGTGGTTCATCCTTCTCGCGGCCGCGGCCCTCGCCCTGGCCGCATACGCCGGCCTTACCTGGCGTACGCGGGCGCTCATGCGCCAGCAGGAACTGTTGCAGCGGACGGTGGACGAACGTACCCGCGAGATTTCGGAACAGAAGAAGCTCGTGGAACAGAAAGCCGATGAACTCGCCCGACAGAATGTCGTCCTGCGGCACCAGAACGAAGAGCTGGCCGGGCGCCGGCTCCTGGCCGCTCCGCAGGCGCAGCAGGACGATCCGTTCGCGGACAAGGTTCTCCGGACGGTCCGGTCCCTGTACAAGGACCCCGACCTGGACGTGCCCGCCTTCTGCACCGCGATGGGCATGAGCAAGACCCTCCTCAACAAGCGTATCCAGGAAGCCTTCGGCCAGCCCGTCGCCCAGTTCATCCGGACCTACCGTCTGTCAGTCGCCCGGGAAATGCTCCTTTCCAACCGGGAGAACAAGACGCTCAACATTTCCGAAATCGCTTACGAGGTCGGATTCAACGACCCGAAGTATTTCAGCCGCTGCTTCGCCAAGGAGTTCGGCTTCCCGCCCAGCAACCTGGACGAAAACTAGTGTTCAAAAATCCACCTTTTCCGGTTATTTGTACACCGGAAGCACCCGGAAAGTGCCTAATTTTGCCATCGGTTAACCACTGCAATCGATGACGCTGAAACAATTGACCGCCCTTTTCGGCACCTTTTTCCTCGTTCTGACTGCCTCAGCACAGGATTTTCGACATGGACCGGCCTTCAATCCCCTCCAGCCCGCCGCCCACGACCCCGTCGCTGCCCGCTGCGGAAACACCTGGTATCTGTTCAGCACCGGTTTCGGCGTCAGCATCCTTTCATCGCAAGACCTGAAGTCCTGGGAACCCGCCGGCCGGGTCTTCGACACCCCGCCGCAATGGGCTCTGGACACCGTCCCCGGCTACCATGGTCACACCTGGGCGCCGGACATCCTCTTCCACGAAGGGACTTACTATCTATACTATTCCTGTTCATCTTTTGGCAAGAACACCTCCGCCATCGGCGTAGCGACCAACCGTACGCTTGACCCTTCCTCCCCCGACTATCGCTGGGAAGATAAGGGTTGCGTTGTCCGTTCCATCGCCGGCCGTGACAACTGGAACGCCATCGACCCCAACGTCTTCATCGATGAGGACGGGACGGGCTGGATGAGCTTCGGTTCCTTCTGGGGCGGCATCAAACTGGTCCGTCTGGACGCCTCCCTCACCCGCGTCGCGGAACCCCAGGAGTGGTTCCCGCTCTGCCGCCGGCCCGAGGGAACGGCCGAAGACACCTCCGAAACGGATGATGCCATCCAGGCCGATCCCCGCGGCAAGGATTTCGACCCCGGCAACGGAGCCGTCGAAGCCCCTTTCATCGTCCGCCACGGGGACTGGTATTATCTCTTCGTTTCCTACGACCTCTGCTGTAGGGGTCCGAAAAGCACTTATAAAGTAGTGGTGGGCCGCTCCGACAAGGTGACAGGCCCGTACATCGATGCTGCCGGTACGCCCCTGATGCAGGGAGGCGGGACCGTTGTTGCGGTCGGAAATGACCGCTATCCCGGCGTGGGCCACTGCGCCGTGGTGTCTTCGGAAGAAGGCGAAAAGATGCTCCTGCACGCCTACGACCGCGAAACCGGCTACAACGCCGTCCTGCTGGTCAGGACCCTCGTCTGGGACCGGAACGGATGGCCTTCCATCCGGCTATGATTATTTTTATACCTTATACAAATTAACCAACAACCACATTATGAAAACCCGAGATTTGATGCTCAAAGCGATCTTCGCCACGGCCTTCACCGCCGCGGTGACGGTCGGCTGCACGGGCCTCGAGCCCTACACCATCGATGCTCCGGACGATCTCGCCGAGAAGATCGCCGCCTACAAGGCGGAGAAGGAAGCCGGCAAGAGCGACGACTATGAGGAAATCGCCATCACGACCGCCATCGTGGGTGCGGAAGACAACACCTCCGGCTGGTGGACCGAGTTCAGCCAGTACTTCAATGTTCCTTCCGGCAAGAAACTGTTCATCGAGTTCGAAAACTTCGGTTCCGGCGCAAACAACTGGAACAACTGGAACGTCTGCGTAGCCAACGGCAAGGAGCGGGACGCTGACGGCTACAGCGAATATTTCGTCCTCCGTTCCGACTGGTACGGCTGGGGCAATGCCGACTACGCCGGCTCCATCATCGAATTCGACTATGGCGGCGGCGAAGTGAACTGGGACGAATTCCGCGAGAAAATGCAGGGCGCCTATGTCACGATGAGTATCGACCACGCCCGCGCCGGCGCCGCCTACCTGGAGGTTCACAGCGTCGCCACGGACGGTTTCGACATCGTGGAAAAATACAACCAGACCGTCTCCGCCACGGAGGACATCAACGTGTTCCTGATTGCGGACGGCAGCCACTTCAACATCAAGAAAGCCTGGCTGGTTCCTTCCGAGATCGCTGAAATCCCGGATTTCGACGCCGAATCCATCTCCGTGACCGGCTATCCCGTCACCGTGCCGCTGGGTAACGAGGACTACTGGGGCGACGCCGTCGCCACGGTCACTTTCGAGGACGGTTTCACCGCCACGGTCGACAAGGAAGACCTGACCATCACGGAGCCTGACATGACCACGCTGGGCATGAAGACCGTGGCCTACACCTATAATCTCACCAAGCTCGGCAAGCCCGGCAAGGCCGTCCTCGGCTACTACAACTTCGAAGTGACCGACCTCGCCTCCATCGCCGTGACGAAGGCCCCGCTGACCAGCACGTATTATGTTTATGACAAGGCCGTTCCGTTCTTCACCGAGGGAATTGAAGTCTCCGGCGTCAAGGGAGACGGATCCACCGTCGTCCTCGACAACGCCGCCCTCACCTTCGGCGAGGTCCAGCCGGTCGCCGGTACCCAGGACATCGAGATCAGCTTCTCCGAGGGCATTTCCACCACCTTCCCGGTGAATGTGAAGATGGGTATCGAGGGAATCGGCGAACCCGACTTCTCCAATGCCTGGTGGACCACCTTCCTGTCCGCCGACAAGCCGGTTCCGGCCGGTGAAAGCGCGACCGTACACCTGTTCGTCTATTCCGACAATCTCGCCAACTGGCACAGCCCGTGCACCATTCTCCGCAATGCCGCCCTGGTCGAGTACGGCGTGGTCCGCATGGACAGCTTCGGCTGGGGTACCGGTTATGACGGCAACCCGAACCTGGTCATGGAAAGCGACTGGAATTTCGATGTCTTCGCTGCGAACCAGAATATGTCCGCCGTCAGCATCACCGTTACCAACAATGGTGACAACACGGCCGACGTCCACTACAGCGTCACCTACGCGAACGGCGAAACCCACTTCCAGCACTACAGCGGCATCACCGTGGACAGCGCCGACCTCCAGATGGGCATTGTCACCGAAGAATCCTACCTGATCGTCCTCGACAAGCCTGCCGTGGACGCCAAACTCACCGGCATCGAAGCTTCCGCCGAGGCCTACCGGATCGGTGGCGCCAAGGGGCTCACTCTTTCCGCCGAAGGCCTGAAAGTGAACGCCCTTTACAGCGACGGCTCCAAGCTCCCGCTGAAGAAGGACCAGTTCACGGTCGCTTTCGCGGATGACAAGGTGTTCTACGACTGCACGCCCGGGACCGTCGCCAACGTGGCCACGGTGACCTATACCGACCCGGTGGGTGCGGTTTTCACCGCTCCCGTCAACCTCACGGTCAAGGCCAGCGAGCAGGCCGCCCAGGCTGACCCGGTGGGTGCCGAGGACTTCACAAACGGCTGGTGGACGACCTTCTCCAACAACTGGAATGTCCCGGCCGGCACCGCCCAGGCCGTTTCGATGGCCGTCAAGTCCGACAACGCCGGCAACTGGCACAGCCCGTGCGTCATCCTGAAGAAGGCCGACGGCACTGAGTACTGCGTCGTCCGGATGGACAACTACGGCTGGGGCGGCAGCTACGATGCATCCGTCAAAACCAGCAACTGGAACTGGGAAACCTTCCAGGCCAGCATCGACGGATCCAAGGTGGACGTGACCGTCGCCAATGACGGCAACGGTTCCGCCAGCATCCGCTACCATGTGGTTTACGTCAACGGCGAAGAACACTTCCAGTTCTACGACGGCATCCCGGTGGACTCCGCCGATGTCACGTTCGCCTTCGTCACCGAAGAGTCCTATCTCATCTTCGACTAACCTTAAGACCGAATGAACATGAAAAAGATATTTGCAAGCATCGCCCTCTGCGGCCTCCTGGCTCTCGCCCCCGCCGCTTTCTCCGGCAGTTTCGGCGGCTATGCGGCCCTGGCGCAGGACAACGTGACGGTCAGCGGTACCGTCGTGGATGAAAACGGCGAGCCCATCCTGGGCGCCGGCATCGTTGTGAAGGGCACCACGACCGGCACCACCGCCGACCTGGACGGCAAGTTCTCCCTGACGGTCCCCGCCGGTTCCGTCATCCAATTCATCTCCGTGGGCTTCGAGACCGTGGAGAAGACCGTGAACGTCGGCGGCGACCTCGGTAACATCACCATGCCCACCGAGCACACCGTCCTGGACCAGGTAGTCGTGATCGGCTACGGTTCCCAGAAGAAAGTGGACCTCACCGGTTCGGTCGCCATCGTGGACGCCGACGAGATGAAGAAGGTCTCCCATTCCAATATTTCCACGATGCTCGAGGGTAAGGTCGCCGGTGTCCAGATCACCTCTGACGGCCAGCCGGGCGCCGATCCGTCCGTGCGTATCCGCGGTCTCGGCAGCTTCGGCAGCACCGCTCCGCTTTATGTCATCGACGGCGTTCCGATGGGCACCACCATCCGCGACTTCTCCCCGAACGACATCGAGACCATCCAGGTCCTCAAGGACGCTTCCGCGGCCGCCATCTACGGTTCCCGTGCGGCGAACGGCGTGGTGATCATCACCACCAAGGGCGGCAAGA
>JAEEGJ010018561.1_pt1 | contig 15501 bp, 19 predicted proteins | sample 8958761 | NCBI WGS metagenome assembly JAEEGJ01 (sample SAMN16246546, study PRJNA631951) | gut metagenome | biome: gut microbiome; feature: rumen; material: RS-attached | host: Bos | place: Iran: Karaj | collected 2018-10 | reverse complement strand
TCTTACAATTTCTACTGCTCCTTCTTCGGCGATTCCTTGTCCTCAAAGCCGATGAACATCGTGGAGATTGGCGACCCGCAGTTTGTGATGTGTCAGTCGCTGCGCGATATGATTATCTTTGGACACTATTTCTATGATGTCTATACGATGATACCCGACTTTTCGTGGATTCCTCACGAGGTGGCGCACCAATGGTGGGGCGACGGCATCTTCTTCGAGTACCGCGACTACGCCCTCAGCGAAAGCCTGAACGAGTACATCAAACTGCAGTTTCTCAAAAGCCGCGGACGTGGCTACGAGGAGCAGATTGAATACTACAAGACGATGATGGAGCGTGCAGAGAAAAAGTTGCCAATCGCCGATATCCACAGCGTCGAGTCGCAGGACGAATCCATCGCCATCTACCATGCCGCCCCTTATCGCTTGTCCCTCATGAATGCTACCTCCGTCAACTCCACCCTGCAACAACTCTATAGCAAGTATAAACACACTGTGGTGAGCCGAGATATGTTCCTGCAAGAATGTCAAAGCTTGCGCCTCTGGCTATTCTAAATTCGCGCCGTCGGCCAGCCAAAGCAAATATGTACCTCGAACTCCTAAATTCAAAAACAATATCATGCGCAAATCAATTGTACGGAAACAATCCGCCTTGCGGGCAATAAAAAACGTATCGGAACGTTTATATGGGCGTAAAACAAATTGTATAACAAAACCGATACCATGATGAGAAATTGAATACCATTCATGCAAAACGCATAAATCAGTAATGTTCAATTAAAAACCTTGACATCATGGTAAAACACATCAACATCAAACAGACGGCTCTGCTGCTGGCTTGCTTGCTGGCAGTAGGCACAGTTTCATCTCAGGAAAACGAAGCTGGAAAAAGGAAGGTTAATCCCTGGGCCGAATTCAACCTCGGTTTTAACTTCCTCGACGGTAGCAAAGGCTTCACCAACCACATGCAGACCTATCACCCCGCGCTCGACTACCGTAGCGTCTACAGCGTGGCGGCCCAAGTCGGCATCGGCATCGGCGTGGAATACAGCCGTTTCACCCTCGCGATGCACCTCGACGGTACCGCAGACAACATCATCTCCGTCAAGAACCAGCTTGTAAAAAAACAGGACAACCTTTATCATATCGACCTCGGCTACCGTTTCAACCTCGGCAGAAACTTCACCCTCGAACCCACAGCGGGCTTCGGCGTCGGCCTCAGCGAAATATTCCTCTCAACTTCGCGAGGTGGTACCGACTACGTTAACTCGTTCTCCTCAGCCAATTACATCGTGCCTCTGACAGTCAACTTCCTGTATGCTAAACGTAGGCTTGATGCCGGACTCTATCTCCAGTACATCATCAGCGTCGGGCATATAGGCAAAGCCCACATCACAGGACTCGCCACCGAGGTGGACGACCTCAACTTCCAACCCTCCACGCTCACCCTCGGCTGGAAGTACCGGTTCTGACCGATAAAAAACCATACCCACCGCCTCGCTCTGCGACTCTACGACCCTATGACTCTTACACAATAAAAGTTTGCATCCTGCGTTAAGGGTGCAAACTTTCTTTGTATGATAGAGACAGGAATCAAAGGCCGTCGGGAGCAGACGGTGACGCCGGAGATGAGTGCGGCGAGAGTGGGAAGCGGGTTGGTGGAGGTGTTTGCCACGCCCATGATGATAGCGATGATAGAGCAGACCTGCAACGACAGCGTGCTGCCGCACCTCGAGGCAGGACAGGGGACAGTGGGGACGCTGGTGAACGTGAGTCATGTGTCGGCCACGCCGGTGGGTAGGCGTGTGTGGTGCGAGAGTGAACTGGTGGAGGTGGATCGCCGACGGCTGGTATTCAAGGTGAAAGCATACGACGAGAGCGGCCTTATCGGCGAAGGGATGCATGAGCGCTTTATCATTGACACCGCCAAGTTTATGGAGAAGGTGGCTGCGAAGTGAGGATTTTATTTTGCCATGTGAAATAATTGTCGTATCTTTGCACTTTAATTATATATATGTCTGTCTATGGATAAGGTAGTATGTGAGCAGATTAAGGACATTATGCAGCATGAGGTGCTGCTGGCGACGGGTTGTACCGAGCCCGGCGCGGTGGCATTGTGTGTGGCCAAGGCGGTGGAGACACTGGGGTGCGAGCCCTCGACCATCAGGCTCAGATTGAGCAAGAATGTCTTCAAGAACGCCATGGGCGTAGGCATACCCGGCACAGGCATGATAGGGCTTCCGATAGCGGTGGCGATGGCTGTGGTGCACGGCGACTCGAAACGCGGCCTCGAAGTGCTTACCATGCCCGAAGGACAGATAGAAGACGCCAAACGCTGGCTGGCCAACCATGCCGACGCCGTTGACATTGGCGTTAAGGAGACTAGCGACAAGCTATATATTGAGTGTGAAGTAAGTGGTGGCCAGAGTTCGGTTGTGGCGGTGATAGCCAAGAAGCACACCAACTTCATCTTCTTGAAGAAAGACGACAAGGTGCTGCTCGACCACAAGCAGGGCCTCTTCCAGGAACAGGATAACGACGACGACCCCAAGGAGGACAACAAACAGAGACTCGAGCTTACAGCGCGGATGGTTTACGACTATGCCACCACAGTGCCGCTTGAGGAACTTGACTGGCTGCGCGAGACGGTGGTGTACAACAACGCCGCGTCGGAATGCGGCCTCGAAGGCATGGGATTGCATACGGGCCAGATATTGATGGAGCAGGCGAGGGGAGACATGGTGCACACCGTGGTGGCGCGCACTGTGGCTGCCAGCGACGCCCGTATGGACGGCTGCACTAAACCCGTCTACAGCAACTCGGGCTCGGGCAACCAGGGTATCACCTGCACCTTGCCGCCATACTATTACGGCAAACTCAAAGGCTGCTCGGACGAGCAGATACTGCGCGCCCTCACGATGAGCCACCTGATGAGCATCTATATCAAGCGCGGCATCGGACGACTCAGCGCCCTCTGCGGCATCGTCAACGCCACTATGGGCGTCTCCGCCGCACTCACCTACCTCGAGGGAGGTACATTCGAGCAGGTGGGATATGCATTGAAAAATATGATAAACACTATCGCCGGTATGGTATGTGACGGCGCCAAACCCAGCTGTGCCCTCAAGATGAGCGTCGGCCTTTACAGTGCCTTCGTGTGCAGCGAGTTGGCGGTGCACAGCCGTGTGGTCGACTGCACCGACGGTCTCAGCGAAAGCGACCTCGACTGCAGCATCCGCAATCTCGGCCGACTGGGCAAAGACGGCATGAACCAGACAGACGACATGATACTGGATATAATGACTCACAAACGCAATTAGCAAGCGCTTCGGGTGTGTCCACCTTGGAGTGTTAATAACTTTCTGGCCGGAAAGCCCGTGAAATGGAAAAAAGTGGGTATTTTTGCAATCTGAAATAACAAACAGTAACAACATAGAGAAATGGACAACAAAGAACAAAGAAAAGAAGAACTCTACAGCCAGGCAATCCCTGCCGGCAAGCGCAGATACTTCTTCGACGTGAAAGAAACCCGTGGGGGTGACAAGTTCATCACCATCACTGAAAGCCGCAAACTGTTTGACAACAACACCGGCGACTTCTACTTTGAGAAAAACAAAATGTTCCTCTACAAAGAGGACTTCGACAAATTCCGCCAGGGCCTCAACAACGCCTTCTCCTTTATTGAGACAGGCATCGTGCCGCCTCCCGTCGTGGTTGAGGAAAACTACCACAACGACGATGCTGACAACAAACTGGACGAGATAGACTTCAAATTCTAATATGTCAAAGATTATATCCATTGCCAACCAGAAGGGTGGAGTAGGTAAAACCACGACCGCCGTCAACCTCAGTGCCGCTCTCGCCGTGCTCGAGAAGAAGGTGTTGCTCGTTGACTGCGACCCCCAGGCCAATGCCACCTCTGGTCTCGGCATCGACCCCGACGGGCTTGAGAAGAGTGTCTACGAATGCATTCTCGGTCAGGCCAACGCCGCCGACATCATCGTTGAGACAGACACTCCCAATCTCGACCTCCTGCCCACACGCATCGACCTTGTCGGTGCCGAGGTGGAACTTATCAACGAGAAAGGACGCGAGCAATTTCTGGCCCGTGCGCTGGAACCTGTGAAGGACAACTACGATTTCGTCATCATTGACTGCTCGCCCTCCCTGGGTCTCATCACCATCAACGCCCTCACCGCCTCCGACTCGGTCATCATCCCTATCCAGAGCGAGTATTTTGCCCTTGAAGGTCTCGGCAAACTGCTCAATACCGTCCGTATCGTGCAGACGCGCCTCAATCCCAAGCTCGCTATCGAAGGACTGCTTATCACCATGTACGACAACCGTCTGCGTCTTGCCCGTCAAGTCGTTGAAGATGTGCGCAGCCACTTCAAACAGATGGTCTTCGACACGCTTATCTTCCGCAACACCAAACTCGCAGAAGCTCCTTCCTACGGCAAGTCCATCATCATGCACGACGTCTCCTCCACGGGTGCCGTCAATTACCTGAACCTCGCCCAGGAAATCCTGCGGCGCAACAACATGTAACGCTATGACAAAGCAGAAAGCAGGCGGCCTCGGTCGCGGCCTCGGTTCCATTCTTCCCGACATCGACCAGCTCCAACCAGGCAAACCCGCCACTGAAAAGGTCACCACTGTCCCGGTTGACAATATCACGCCGAACCCCTACCAGCCTCGTAAGGAATTCGACCAGGATGCCCTTCAGGAGCTCGCTCAATCCATAAAACAGCAGGGACTCATCACTCCCATCACCGTCCGTCGCATGCCCGACGGCACCTACCAGCTCATTGCCGGAGAGCGTCGTCTGCGTGCCGCCCGTATTGCAGGTCTCGCAGAAGTGCCCGCCTACATCCGTGTGGCCACTGACACACAGATGATGGAAATGGCGCTTGTCGAAAATCTCCAGCGCGAAAATCTCAACGCCATCGAAGTTGCGCAAGCCTATAAGGCTCTCATTGAGGAATGCCGTCTGACACACGACCAGCTCAGCGAGAAGGTGGGGAAAAACCGTTCCACCGTCACCAACTACCTGCGACTTCTCAATCTGCCTCAGGAAACGCAGCAGGCTCTTGCTACCGACCAAATCACGATGGCTCATGCCCGCGCACTTATTAACGTAGAAGACCCGGAGCAGCACCTCGAGATACTCCATGCTATCATCCAGCGACACCTCTCCGTTCACCAGACAGAAGCGCTCGTCAAAGCTGGCAAAGCTACACCCAAACCTGTCGCTTCGCGTCGCCGAGAACTCCCGCCGACGCACATACAGGCATGCAATAATCTCAAGAAACTCCTCCAGTCGACTGTCGAAATCAAACGTTCCCAGCGCGGCAAAGGCACACTCACCATTGCCTTCAACTCGGACAGCGACTTCCAACGCATCATCAAACTACTGGAGAAATGATTCAACGAGTCAACAAGACCTCAAGACCGCACCTGACACTCGTCTCGTCGTCTCGTCGTCTTGTTGTCTCCTTGATCTTCCTCTTTATTCTTTTCTTCTCATCCTTTAATTCCGCCCGAGCCCAGCTCGCCGTCTACGAAGAGCATTCTCCGGACGTTGCTTTGCGCTGGTCACTCATCCCCGGAGCCGGGCAGATATACAACGGACAGGCCTGGAAAGTCCCCATCATTTACGGAGCTTTCGCCGGTATGGGCTATCTCATCTACGACAACTACAAGAACATGAAAATGTTCAAGGACGAATACCTGTACCGCCGCAACAACTTTGACCAACGTCAACTTGAGGACTATGCCAGTTATCCCACTGAAAATATCTACAACCTCTATAACGACTACAACAAGAACTTCCAGCTCATGATTATCATTACCGCAGGCATCTATGCCCTCAACCTCGTCGACGCCTATGTCTTCGGGCACCTCTACGGTTTCCAGATAGATGACAATCTCACACTCAACATCGCTCCAACCATTGGATACACACCCCTCGGCCCATCGCCATCTTTGACTGTCGGCCTCCATTTCTGATACGACAATACAATAAACAAGCAATAAGCACGTTAATCATTAAAATAACACATTTAGACTTATGATGAACAACCTTTTGATGCTCGCCGCACAAGGAAACTCCACGGCCGGGCAATTAATTGATCCCGTTGGAAACGCCGCCGCTCAAGCCCCCGAGCGCATCACCCTGTGGAACATGGCTCTTAACGGCGGATGGATTATGCTGGTACTGGCATTGCTCCTGGTGCTGGCCATCTACATCTTCATTGAACGCTACATCACACTCAGCAAAGCCTTGAAAGGCGAAGCCGACAATCAGTTCATGGAAACCGTCCGTGAGAATGTACGTCAGGGTGACCTGGAAGCGGCCCGCTCCCTGTCCAAAGAGACACCGACCCCGCTGGGACGCATGATCAGCAAAGGCTTCTCGCGTCTGGGACGTCCGCTCCCCGACATTCAGGCTGCCATCGAAAACGAAGGTAAACTCGAAGTCGCCAACCTTGAAAAGCGTGTCTCTCTCGTGGCTACCTGCGCCTCCCTCGGACCCATGCTTGGTTTCCTGGGCACCGTCACCGGTATGATTACCGCCTTCCAGGATATGGCCCATGCCGGCAACAACATCAGCATCCAGACCCTCTCGGGTGGCATCTCCACCGCTATGGTGACCACCGTCGGCGGCCTTATTGTTGGCATCATCTGCTACTTCCTCTACAACCTCCTCGTCACTCGCATCAACAAGGTGGTCTTCGAGCTTGAGGTGCGTGCCAACGAATTTATGGATCTCCTGCACGAACCCGCATAATATTGTTTAATGTTTAAAGTTTAAGGTTTAAGGGCTATTGCATCTTGAACCGTAAACTCTAAAACCCTTAAACCTTAACCCAATGATAAAGCTACAGAACAAAATAAGGGTAGAGTCCTCCTCCTCGAGCATGAGTGACCTCGTCTTCCTACTGCTCATTTTCTTCATGATTACCTCTACGCTCATCAGTCCCAACGCCATCCCCCTCAACCTCCCCGAAAGCAGCAGTGACACGCGAGTGAAGCAGGATTTGACCGTATATATCACCAACGACCCCATACAATACTATATTGGCACCGACCCCATCGATGCCGCTGACCTGAAACTCAAACTCGCCGAAGCCCTCGAAGGTAGTGCACCCGAATCTGCCGTTGTTGTCAGGGCAGATAAGGCAGTACCTGTCGAGCAGATTGTCTACACCCTGGACGCCGTCGAGCAAATCAATGCATCCTCCGACGGTATGCACAAGCACAAAGTCTCTTTAGCAACCAAAGACCAATAGCAGCTATGTCCTCCAGACTTACATCCGCTATAGCGACCGTCATTCTGTCCGGGCTTGTCGTACTGCTGATGCTTCTCGTCAGCGGATATACGTTCGACCCCAAGCAGTATGAGGAAAAGCATCCGCCGAAAGATCCGCCCGAAGGATTTGAAATAGCGCTCGGCACGAACCGTGGCATGGACAAAACGCCCTCTGGCGGTTCAATGGCACAAAACGTAGAATCCCGCACTGCTGCCAGCCAACAGAACACCCCCACGCAAGATCAAAGTGACGCCAAGATTGCCACGGGAAGCCAAAACGCCGACAATAACACCACTATTGACCAGCAGAACGCCACCCCTGAACAGCCCGAAGTAAACACCCAGGCTATCGCCGACCGCTTCAAAGAACTTCGCGAGAAAAACAAAGGCAACGGACAAGGTCAATCGACCGAACCTGGCACCTCCGGTTCTGAAAACGGGAATGAAAATGCCACCTCCTCTGCGGGAGTTGGCGGCAACGGCGTCTCCGGAAATATCCGTGGCCGTACGGCAGAAAACCTACCTCGGCCGAAAAACGCCACAGGCAAGGTAGGAAGGGTAGTGGTCGCCGTCTGCGTCAACAAAGACGGTCGAGTCACCCGCGCCGAATACCAACCGATGGGTTCCAATACCTCGGATGGCGATCTGGTCAAGATAGCCATCGCCTCCGCAAAAAAATCCAAATTCAACGCCACCACCAGCGGCGACGACGAACAGTGCGGCTCCATCACCTACACTTTTGTCAATAAATAGTCATGAGACTCGACAAATATCTCTGGGCGGTACGCATCTACAAAACACGTTCCCTCGCCGCCGACGCCTGTCAGAGTGGACGGGTCAAACTGACTGCCGACGGACGGGAACTCAAACCGTCACACGATGTCAAAATTGGCGAACGCTTCAGCCTGAATATCGACCAGCTGCACAAGGAAATCGAGGTGACCGCCATTCCGCCCAACCGTGTCGGTGCGCCTCTCGTCCAGGGATTCATGATAGACTTGACCCCTCAGGAGGAGTATCAACGAATACAAATGGCGCGACAGTATGCCTTTGAAAAGCGGGATCGTGGTGTCGGTCGACCCACAAAGCGTGACCGTCGTGAGATAGAGGATTTTAAATACAAATAGAAAAATCCGAAACAAAAGAGGAAATTTCTGTTATATATTGCAAGAATCGTTTCCAATGTTGTACTTAACTAAAGATTGAGCCAGTGGAAGACAAGCAGATAGTGGAGGCTGTGCTGGCGGGAGATACCCGCCGATACGCCGAAATAGTGGAGCGGTACCAGCAGATTGTGGCTAACTTGACCTATAAACTGTGCGGAAACCGCCTCGATGTGGAAGAGGTCACTCAGCAGGTCTTTGTAGAACTGTATGTCGCTCTGCCGCGCTTCCGCTTCGACTCAAAACTGAGTTCTTTTCTTTACCGCATCACCGTCAATGTGGTCTGCAAAATGATGAACAAAGCCAAGCGTTTCGTATCCTCGGATGCTTTGGAAAACATGCCCGAGCCCCGGAGTGAGGATCGTAATGCCCAGCAGCAGACCATCTACAACGAGCAGATGGAACAACTGCGCACAGCCATCGGACACCTCAAGGACGAACAACGTACCGCTTTGGTGCTATACACCTTCGAGGACTTCAGCTACAACCAGATTGCCGAAGTGATGCAATGCAGTTTGAGTAAAGTAGAGAGCTTGATATTCAGAGCCAAGAAAAACCTTGCAAAAGAGATAAGACAATGAATATAGAACAAACATTGGAACAGCTGGCTGCGCAGCAATATCCGCAAAAGGTGGATGTTGTGGATCGTGTGATGGCCGAAGTGAGCAAGCAACCTCAATTGCGGCCTACATACCGTAAGATTAACTGGCAGCGCGCGAGCGCATTTGCTGCCGCCGCAGTGGTCGCCCTCATCGCCGTCAATGTGCTGTCTGTACACACCCGCAGCTACGACGAGGCCGACATGGGCTCTATGATTGCCCAGGTCAACGACTACTCCTCCTGGAATACTGTCGAGGAAGCCGCCGTCAACCCCATTGAATATCTGTATGTCGAAGAAACACAGGAGTAAATAATATGAAAAAAACATTCATTCTAACACTGGTATTTGCCATTGCATTGCCCTTGTACGCACAACATGACGGCAAGCGTCCCGAAAAAAGACAACAGGACATCACTGAAATCGTAAGCGATCTCTCGGCTACCCAGAAAATCAAAGTAGAGAATGTGACCAAGGAGTCGAAGACGCGTGTACGCCAGTTGCGCGAGCAACAAAAAGCGGTGCGCGACAGTATCTCATTCTACATGAACTGCGACGGCGACCAATCCCGTCTGCTTTTCCCGCTCTTTGATCGTGAAGCCCGTCTGCAAGTGGAAATCAACCGCGAAATGTATAACACCAAGCTCCGTTTAGACGAAATGCTCACACCGGCGCAGCGCGAAGAGCTCCATAAGACAATGTCCACACGTAAGAAAAAGAAATGAGGGGACCCTCTCATAATAAAGAAGCCCGAATGTCAGTGACACTCGGGCTTTTCTTATGCTATAGATTGTTGATGAGACATAGCGCAGTCATTGCCTCAACAACCACCGCTGCACGTTGGATGTGGCAGTGGTCGTGACGCCCTCCGACATTGATTTCCACCAGATTCCCGTCTTCGTGCAGGCACTCAACAGGTATTGGAAGTGTCGCAACAGGATGGAATGCCACGCTGAATTCAATCGGCATTCCATTGCTGATGCCGCCTTGGATACCGCCACAGTGATTTGTCCGGGTAAGCGTTTCATCAGCCTCCTTTGCTGTCTCGTTGTTCCAACGATCGATATATTCACTGCCGCTCATGCGGGCAGCTGCAAATCCAGCGCCCATCTCGAAGCCGATAGCCGACGGGATGCTCAACATTGCAGCGGCCAGTTGCGCATTAAGCTTACCGAACAAGGGGCTTCCTATGCCCGCTGGTACACCGGTAACCTTGCAGCGCACCACACCGCCATAGGTGTCTTCGTTTCCGGTGGCCGCCTCGTTGGGCATCTCTGTCGTGGTAACTATCTGCACCTCTGGCATCAATTGCTGTGCAATAGCACCGGCCACCACACGGGCCACTGTCTCCCGTGCCGAAGCCCGTCCGCCACCGCGATGGTCGCGGAGACCATACTTCATCTGGTAGGTATAGTCTGCATGGCCCGGACGAAACATGTGCTCCAGCGCTGCATAGTCTTCGGATTTTGTGTTGGTGTTGCGAATAAGAAATGTCAAAGGGGTGCCCAGCGTAATGCCGTCCAGCATTCCCGAAAGCCATTCCACTTTGTCTGATTCCTGTCTCGGTGCGCCATCTCTGCGTCGCGCCAACATGGTGTCGATGAACTCTATGTCGATGCGTACACCCGCCGGACAGCCGTCTATAACTGCGCCTACGGCGAGTCCGTGGGACTCGCCGTAGGTTGTCACTCTGAACCTATCGCCGTAGGTATTCATCTATTTTGGATTGATTTCCAGAAGTTCCACTTCGAAGGTCAACGTCGAACCGGCAGGAATGTCGCCAACGGGCTGCTCACCATAACCCAGGTTGTAGGGGATATATAGCATATACTTCGAGCCTTCATCCATCAACTGCAGACCTTCTGTCCAGCCAGGAATGACTTGGTTGAGGGCAAAAGTGATGGGCTCACCGCGCTCCACGCTGCTGTCAAACACCTTGCCGTCAATCAGCGTTCCCGTGTAGTGCACTTTCACGCGGTCGGTGGCTTTCGGCTTCTTGCCGTTACCAGCCTTGATTTTGCGGTATTTCAGTCCGCTTGGAGTAGTGTAGACCGACTTGTTGTTGCTGACTTCTTTCAGGTATTTCTCACCGGCCTCGATGTTCTGCTGCACACCGGCGCGCTGACGCTGCTCGAAAGCCTGCTGGAAGCGCTGAAGCAACGGACGGGCCGTTTGGTCGTTCATTTTCATGTTGCCTTTGGCGCAGTCAATCATAGCCTGACCCGCCATCGTACCGCTGATGCCAAGATGCTGGTTGTCCCATTGCATGTAGATATCGCGACCGATAGCGTATGATGCCGAGTCGTTGAATGTCTTGGGTGTAGGGGCTTCTGCCAGCTTGCGGGCAGCGGCCAACTCAGCCTGTGTCCTGTCATAGGCGTCGGCTTTGGCCTTCAGGGCATTGTACTGCTCCTCGGTCATTGTGGCTTTGCCCTTCTTGATTTTCACCTCTTGGGCGGTGGCGACGCCGACGAAGGCGCACAGAGCCACCAGTAAGATGATTTTCTTCATAGCTTTACTACTTACAGACTATTTGTATTCCTTCACTTCCACGCCGTCGAGCACTTCCTTGCCGCAAATGGCCAGTGCGAGCATCTCGTTCTCGCCTTTATAGATCTTAACGGGGGCAATCCAACCGATTCGGTCGATAATCATCTGCATCCAAGGTTTGCTGTAGGCAATGCCACCGGTGAGGAGGATAGCGTCGACCTTTCCGTTGACAACGGCGGCCAGACGGCTAATTTCGAGGCTCACCTGATAGGTGAAAGCGTCGACCAGCAGTTGGCATTTCTTGTCACCAGCCAGGGCTTTCTTCTCTACTTCATAGGCGTCATTGGTGCCCAGATAGGCCACGAAGCCACCTTCGGCGGTAACCATCTTCTTCAGCTTGGCCTCGTCGTATTTGCCGCTGCAGGCCACCTCAATAAGTTTCGAGGCGTTGATACTGCCACAACGGGTGGGCGAGAAGGCACCAAGACCACAGAGTGCGCGGTTCACTTCGACCACCTTGCCGTGGTTGTGGATGCCAACGCTGACACCGCCACCCATGTGGGCAATGATGAGGTTGAGGTCCTCGTAGTGCTTGCCCAGTTCGCGGGCATAAAGTTTGGCGGTCATCTTCTGGTTTAGGCAGTGCCAAATGACACCTTCGCGGCTCGGGTCAAGGTCGAAGACGGGGTGGCCGCTGATCTTGGCAAATTCGGGACGCTCGTCCACGATACCTGGGTCGGCAATATAGGCGCATTCGAGGCCAATCTCAGAGGCGATGGCGTCGCTAATCAGGGCACCGAGATTGCAGGCGTGTTTGCCCTGGATACCCTCGTGGCACTCTTTCTTCATCAGTTCGTTCACACGGTAGCATCCGCTCTCGCAGGGGCGGGTCAAGCCGCCGCGGCCCATGACGACGGCAATCTCGTCGGTGCCTACACCGTGGCGCTTCACCATATCGAGGATGGCGGTCTTGCGGTAGTCGAACTGGTCGGCCACCTCGTGGAACTTCTGAATCTCCTCGATGGGGTGGGAGAGGTTCTCGGTGAATACTTCGTTCTCGCCTTCATAGATGGCGGCCTTGGTCGACGTGGCACCCGGGTTGATTACCAGCGTGTATTTTCTTGTACTCATTTTGTATGGTATTTTATTATTTGTTTCCTATTATACATAATTTGACGATGCAAAGATAAGAAAAAAAATCGAACCACGGGCATTTATTTTGCCTTTTTTATCAACATATAGTTAAATAACTGAGACCCACCGTACATATACCTATTTACACCATATCATCTACTACTGTGGTCGGAGGGGTAAGTAGATGGTACGTTTTGATACGGTGTTGGTCCGGAGGGGAAGCCGGCAGTCAGTAGTTAGCAGTCTTCTGGCTGCTGACCGCTGACGGCTGGATGCATATAGGATTAGGGGTATGTTTATATTTTGCTGCGTTTGAGCAGGAAGGGAAGCATCACTTGATGGAATCCTTGGGCTGTGTCGACGGGGATGTAGTCGACGCGGTATTGCATGGCGAGGTGTTGCAGGTGGGCTTGTTGACCTTCCATTTCCCGACGGTAGGCGTCAGCGATTTCGGCGGGGTTGAGTTGGAGGGTGCGCCGCGATTCGAGGTCGATGAAACGATGGGGGCGGTTGTCGAATGCGAGCTGCAGTTCGCGTTGGCGGTCGAAGGTGTGGAAGAGGATTACTTCGTGGCGGTTGTGACGCAGGTGGCGCAGGGCGTCAATGAGGTGCTCATGTTCGTTGTCGGGGAGGAAGGCGTCGGTGAAGATAACGACGAGGGAGCGGCGGTGAAGTTGTTCGGCGATGAGGTGGAGGGAGGGAGCGATGTTGGTGGGGTGGAGTGTTGGAGGGTTGGAGGGTTGGAAGGGTTGGAGGAGTTGGTCGAGGAGACTGTAAAGGTGGCGCTGGTGGGTGGCGTTGGATCGGCAGGGGGTCTGGAGGTCGACACCGTCAGAGAGAAGGGTGAGTCCGAAGGCGTCGCGTTGCCGATGGAGAATTTCGATGAGGACGGCGGCGGCGTAGGCAGCGAAGGTGATTTTGTTGGGATAACCTGGGCGACCGGAGTGGAGCCAAGGTGCCCCATCGGGGTCGATATAGCCGTGTCCTTCGAGGGGGAAGAGCATGGAGGAGGACTGGTCGATGAGGATTTGACAGCGGAGGTTGGTCTCTTCCTGGTATTGCTTGACGAAGAGGCGGTCGGTGCGGCCATAGAGGCGCCAGTCGATGTGTGCGGTGGATTCGCCGGGGTTGTAGTGGCGATAGTCGGAGAATTCGACAGAGAAGCCGTGCAAGGGGCTGCGATGGCGGCCCGTAATGAAACCCTCGACCACTTGCCTGGCAAAGAGGTCGAGGGACTTGTAGCGGGAGATTTGCTCTTTTAACACAGCATTCGCCGCATTAAAGCAGCACGTTGAGTTTTTCGGTGAGCGTCTCTTTGGCGACGAGGCCGACGGATTTGTCGACGGGCTGGTCGCTACCGCCTTTGAAGAAGAGGACGGTGGGGACGTTGCGGATGCGGAATTTGGCGGCGAGGTCGGAGCACTCGTCGACGTCGGCGGTGCCCACAACGGCGCGTCCGTCATACTCTTTCTCGATTTCCTCGATGCGAGGGGCAAGGGCCTTGCAGGGGCCGCACCAAGTGGCGCCGAAGTCGATCATGAGGGGCTTGCCGGTGGCGAGGAGGGCATTGAAATTGTCTTCTGTTACTTTCATGGGGTATAAGGGTTTAAGGGTTTTATGGTTTAAGGGTTTTATGGTTTAAGGGTTATTTTGCGCGGAAATGAATGATGAGGGGGACGCCGTGGAAGTCCCAAAGTTCGCGGATGCGGTTTTCGACAAAGCGTTTATAGGGGTCGCGTACATACTGCGGGAGGTTGCAAAAGAAGACGAACTGGGGGTAGGGGGTAGGGAGCTGGGTGATGTACTTAATCTTGACCCATTTGCCTTTGACCGAGGGAGGCGGGTTCTGCTCTTTGACGATAGGGAGGAGGGTGTCGTTGAGTTCGGCGGTGGCGATACGACGTGAGCGAGCCTCATAGACGTCACGGGCGGTTTCAAGGACTTTGAAGATGCGCTGCTTGTTGATGACGGAGGTGAAGATGATGGGTACGTCGTCGAAGGGGGCGATACGCTCGCGGATGAGGCGCTCGAAGTCGCGGTGGGTGTTGGTGTCTTTCTCGACGAGGTCCCACTTGTTGACAACGATGACGACGCCTTTGTGGTTACGGTAGATGAGGGAGAAGATGTTGAGGTCCTGCTGTTCGATGCCTTGGGACGCGTCGAGCATGAGGATACATACGTCGGCGGCCTCGATGGCGCGGACGGAACGCATGACGGAATAGAACTCGAGGTCTTCGGAGACCTTGGCCTTGCGGCGGAGTCCGGCGGTATCGACGAAGTTGAAGTCGAAGCCAAAGAGATTGTAGTGGGAGTAGACGGAGTCGCGGGTGGTGCCGGCGATGGGTGTGACGACGGAGCGGTGTTCGCCGGTAATCATGTTGATGAAGGAGCTTTTGCCCACATTGGGGCGTCCGACGACAGCGATGCGGGGGAGGCCGTCGGCGGGGTCGTCGGAGCCTTCGTCGAAGTCCTTGACAAGGGCGTCGAGGAGGTCTCCAGTACCTGAGCCGGTGATTCCTGCAATGGGGTGAGGTTCGCCGAGGCCGAGGGCGTAGAATTCGGCCAGGCTGTCCATCTGGGCGCTGTTGTCGACCTTGTTGGCGGCGAGCACAACGGGCTTGGGACATTTGCGAAGCATTTCGGCAACGTCTTCGTCCATGGGGGTGAGTCCGTCGCGTGCGTCGACGAGGAAGAGGATGACGTCGGCTTCGTCGATAGCGAGGGCCACCTGGCGGCGTATCTCGGTTTCGAACTGGTCGTCGCCGCCCATGACGTAGCCGCCGGTGTCGATGACCGAGAAACGCTTA
>JAEEGJ010018560.1_pt1 | contig 15501 bp, 10 predicted proteins | sample 8958761 | NCBI WGS metagenome assembly JAEEGJ01 (sample SAMN16246546, study PRJNA631951) | gut metagenome | biome: gut microbiome; feature: rumen; material: RS-attached | host: Bos | place: Iran: Karaj | collected 2018-10 | reverse complement strand
CTTCGGTTTCTCAGCACCTTACAAAGTGCTCGACGAGAAACTCGGCTTCACTGCAGAGAATGTTTACAATCAGGTAAAGAAACTGTTCTAATACAGCGTCTTACAATACGAAAGAGTCCTGCTCCGGTTGGAGTGGGGCTTTTTTTGTGCGTAATTGTTGAACGGCCATTTGCAAGCCGCGTCCGATAAACACTGGATAGCTTATTCGGCAACAGGCGACAATGAGTAGCTGAAATCGATCGGAATGCGCAGTTCGGTGACATTGCCATTTAGTTCTTTATCAGCCACATGTTTAACACTGATTTTCAAACTGTTGATAGAGTTCAGCCTCTCAATCAGATTGTTGATCATTGGTATGTTCGGGTCGTCTGTCGATTTTAGATCCCGAGCCGGGGCATCGTCTGAGATGCTTATAATCAATGTGTTACTGTTTTTATCTTCATCTATCAGTAACGATATTTTTCCATGCTCACCTGTTGGCAGAATACCTTTTTTCAGCGCGTTCTCGACGTAGCAGAAAATGCTGAACGCTGGCACTCGCACCATGTCATTCACATAAGGCATTTGTTTGACGGTGAAATCGAACTGTTTATTGAACCTGAATTTTTCTAGCGTCAAGTAGTTCTTCACAAACGACACCTCCTCGCTCAACTCATGCCCGAAAACACCTATGTCACTAATTGATGTGCGCAGCATTTTCGATAGAGCACCAAGGTTGGCAGATGCCGTGGTTACATCGTTTTTGTTGATTGAATAAGATATCGAGTTGATGGCGTTAAAAAGGAAATGCGGATTGAGCGAACCTTTCATCATCTCCATTTCCAAGTCGTAAAACTCCTTCTGACGCTCAAGTGCCTTCTGTGTGCGTTTTTGTTGGTTCTGATAGAAAAGACAAGCGGCTGCCGTAAGAAGTAGCACTGCCATTAGTTTTACAGCAAATAAATCGACAAGGCAACTTATCAGAAGAATGGCTATTATAATCGCCCCGGCAATAATCAGTGAACGTTTCATTTCTTTCGCAATATTGTGTAGTCAATCAGGTCGATAAGCGATTGGCGGGCCGCGTTGTCGGGCGTTTCGGCCAGCACCGCTTTCGCCTTTTCAACGTAATCGGCCATCACCGTTTGGGCGTGCTCAATGCCGCCGTGGCCGCGCACAAAGTTCATCAGCGTGTCGATGTCGGCGTCGGTTTTCACCTTCTGACGCAGGATTTTTATCATTTGCCTGCGCTCACTCGGCGTGCTGTTTTGCAGGGCGTGAATCAGCGGAAGCGTGATTTTGCGTTCGCGAAGGTCGTTGCCCGCAGGCTTGCCGAAAATGCCATTTACTTCATAATCAAACAAATCGTCGCGGATTTGGAAGGCGATGCCAATGTACTCGCCCAGCCGTTCCATCCGCTCAACATCGGCTTCGGCCGCACCCACCGAGCAGGCGCCAGCAGTGGTGCAGGCAATCATCAGCGCCGCCGTTTTCTTGCGGATAACATCGAAATATGTCTGATTATCAATGTTCAAGTGCCGAGCCTTCTCAATTTGCAGCAGTTCGCCTTCGCTCATCTCTTCAACGGCGCGCGACACAATCTCGAGTTGCCGATGCTCGCTTTTGTTCACCGCCAGCAGCAGGCCGCGGGCCAGCAGATAGTCGCCCAGAAGCACCGCCACCTTGTTCTTCCAGATGGCGTTCACCGACCAGAATCCGCGCCGCTTGTCCGACTCGTCAACCACATCGTCGTGAACCAGCGAAGCCGTGTGCATCAGTTCGATGAGCGCGGCGGCGTGGTAGGTGTGCTCGTTGACCTGTCCGTAGAGTTTTGCCGTCAAGAACACCAGCATCGGCCTGATTTGCTTGCCTTTCTGCTTCTGCACGTAGAAAAGCAGCAGGTCGAGCAGGCGCGTGCCGCTACGCAGAAAATTGCGGAAAAAGGGCTGAAACTCGTCCATTTCCGCCTTGATGGGTGCCTTGATAGTCTGCAAATCAGCCATTCGTAGGTTTTTCGCCAAAAGTATAACAATTTGCCGTCGTTAGTGCGTAAGCCGATGTTTTTTCTCGATAACAGATTTTTGCCCGTAGGTGCTTTTGCTCTAACCGATTTTTCCCGATTTGAACCGATGTTTGTCCGCAAGCGGATGATGGTTTTCGGGTGCCGCTGCGCGGGAAATTTTAAGTGATTATATAAACGCCTGTAAGGCGATAATAATCATAGCCGAATGCAAGCGTAGCGCGGCTTACGGCAAATGCCATCGCTTGGTTCTCACCTGAAAGGCGAAACTTTTTGTTTAGTTCCTCCTTTTAGGCGGATTTCGGTATTTCTCCGCCCGACAGGACGCGGCATAGAACACGTAGAGACGTGTTTCTACAATGCACAATATCAACGATTTGCAATTATTTGTTAACCATCGTCTCGTACAGCCCAAACAGCCGCTCAACAATTTCCGATTCCTGCAAATCTTTCGGCCAGCCATAGGCGGCGAGCACGGCTTCGTCGTTGGCACGGTGGGCTTTTACCAATTCGGGGAACAGGTACGCTTTATCGCCGTAAAGTTGCGCAAGTGTGCAATCTGCATATTTTTCACGTGCGTCTAATATTGCTTGCGCAGTATGTTCGATTGCTGTTTTTTGCGAATCATTTGGATTGCACCACGGAAATGTGTTGTAAACAGTTGTTGTTCCATAACTAAAATCACTTTTTAAACGACCTGCTACAATATGCATCCACGACATATGGACAACGGAATTTAAGATTCCGAAAATGAATAAACCTGCATTTGGAACAAAAAGAGATTTATTGTTGGGTACAACTTCGTCTGAAATAAAGCCAATGGGAACATATTTTCTGTTTTCTGACGAAACCATTGGCATTAACAACGATTTTGCAGGAATATAGCGGTCTTCGGCAAAACGAGTTGGCGTTTCTGCTCGTCTGCGAGTTTGTTCCTTTTTGCTTGCAAGGCGGAACTCGCGCACTTTTTCAACACGGTCGAGCACCATTGGCATTTTAATAAGTTCGGCAGGAGGGCAGTCTTTCAGCCAAAGACAATAGCGAACTTTTCCATTTATAAATTCTTCAGAGCCAATGTATGTACGAATGTATTTTGCTGATTCAGGCTCTTTTGCAAGAAATTCATCGCGCTCTTCTTCGGTGAGAATGAATCCGCCGCCATCTGTTGGACAAGAACCAACAATCATTTCAGGAACATCGGCAAGCGGTGTTGCCCTATCTTCAACAATAATATTCGGTGCATCAATAAGATATGCGTTAATATTGTTTGCATCGGTAACGGTGCCGTCGGCATTGAAAATACGGCGCTGTAGGGGCGAAAAATCTTTCGCCCCTACGGTGGTTTCGCCACCGTTGCAACACGAGAATCCCACAATTACGCAATGCACGTGCGCCTTTTGGTTCGATTCGGAATCCCAACGGAATGTGCGACACGCGAAATCAATTGTTATATCTTTGGAAAACATATATTTCCATAATGGTGGAACGGCAATACCCTGACAAATTGAATTGGTAGAAACAAATGCGCAACGGGTTGTTGTACCATAAATCAGGTCTGCGGCTTTTTTGTACCAACTTGCCACAAAATCAAGATTTCCATAATTTTTCACGTCTTTGAAAACATCCGCCATATCGGCTTTTTGTTCATCAGTTTGGTAACTTTTCCCCACAAATGGCGGATTACCAATGATATAGTCGTAATGGTGCGTTTGGCCGTCGGTTTCGGTGGTGAAGCCGCTGAACAGGCCGCCAATGGGCGCGGCGGCGGTGTCAATGGGTTTCAGCGTGGCCCAATCCATACGCAGGGCGTTGCCTTCAACAATAAAGGCGTTTGTGGTTAGTGGCAGAAAATCAATATTTTGGCTCAAAATGGTTTCGGTTTCGCGAATCATTTGGCTTTCGGCAATCCAAAGGGCGGTTTTGGCTACCGTCACGGCAAAATCGTTTATCTCAATGCCGTAGAATTGGTTGATTTTCACGTTGATAAATTCGCCAAAACCTAATTTACGTTCGTTTCTGTTAAGCGCAAAAATCACTTTGTTTTCCAACCGCCGCAACGATACGTAGGTCTCTGTCAGGAAGTTGCCGCTGCCGCAAGCGGGGTCGAGAAAACGCAGTGCGCCTAATTTCTTTTGGAAATCTTGTAATTTTTGGTCGCGCTCGCGTAGAGACGTGGCGCGCCGCGTCTCTGCACCACCACCCATAATTGCTTCAAATTCAGCATTTAGCCCATCCATAAACAGCGGGTCAATCACCTTGTGAATGTTCTGCACGCTCGTGTAGTGCATTCCGCCACGGCGGCGCGTTTCGGGGTTCAGTGTGCTCTCAAACACCGCGCCAAAAATGGTTGGCGAAATTGCCGACCAATTGAATGGTGCGCAATGGTCGCAAAGAACATCAATAATCTCGTTGGTAAAGTTCGGAATTTCAATATTTTCCGCTGCAAACAGTCCGCCATTAACGTATGGGAACGGCTGCAGTTTTGTGTCGTAGCGGTCGCGGTTCTCAATTTTGGTGTCTAACGCCTTGAACAACTTTATGATAGCATCGCGCGTGTTTTCAATGGCAAACGAGCGGATATAGTCCTCGAAAGCCGTGCGAGTGGCGAAAAGTCCCGCATCTTCGGCATAAAGGCAGAACACCAGCCGCACGCACAAAATGTTGAGCGAGCGAAGGCTCTGTTCGTCTTTCGGATTGATATACTGCTTGATAAGTGCATCGTAGAGTTTACCAACCAACACGCCAGCCTGCAATGAGAGTTCTTCCTCGCGGCGCAGATAATCGTGGCGCGCATCGGCAAGGAATTGTAGTCTATAATACTCTTTTTCAATGTCTTTCAAAAAGATTTGTTCGGGTTCGTTGCCAGGTTTCTCAAGGTCATAAACCAGAAATTCCTGAAAGTTGCAGACCACAATCCATCGCGGCCGCAGCGAGTTCGGCATTTCATCGGCATAGCGTTTGGCCTGCTCGTAGGGTGTCAGCACACTGCCGTCGCTCTGCTCGTAGGCTTTGTGCAAGTCAATCTTTGCACCTTTCTGTTCAATAAGAACTTTTGTATCAGGAATATAAGCATCGATAAACGACGTGTGCGAGAGTTTTACACGTTTTTCAAATTCAATGTATTTTGCAGGATTGTCAATGCCTAAAACATTCTGTAACAAGTCAATCCAGAAACGCGAAGTTTCCTGCTTCTCGTCGCCCTTGCCCGCCCAAAAATCGGCAAACGCAGCGGCGGCTTGTGTCTGTTCGATTGGTGTCATTGTGCGCTATGTTTCATTTCAACAAATGTAATGATAACTGCAAAACGCACGAAAAAGATTGAGCGGATTGTTTATAAAAACCCAAATGCCGCCGTCGCTTTACGCCATAGCAACGTTTTGTTTATTGAAAATGCAAGCCCAGCCAAACTTGTGGCTTAAGTCGCGAAGCAGTTCACGGTCGCGGACGGGAATGGTGATTGAAACCGTTTCGCGTTGGTTGTTGCGTTCTGCAATGGCCGCAGTGTCAAGGTCGTATTGTGTTTGCAAGTTCATCCAGATGTCGGCAGGAATGTTGAGTGCTTTTTCCAAAGCCATTGCCACACTTAACGACACGCCGCGCTTGCCGTTTATGGTTTCGCTCAAAACCGATGGCTTGATGCCCGTTTCGGCGGCCAGTTGTTTCTGCGTCATACCGCGTTCTTTCAACTCATCCTTAATCATTTCGCCAGGATGTGTTGCCAAAAATGGTGTCAATTCTTTATTTTTCATAGTGTTTCGAAATTTCAATTAATAATGCGTTTACAATTATGCCGTCCGCGTCAGGCGAACTTGTGAATAGCAGGCGGTATTGTTCGTTAATCCACACAGCGTCAACGCCATTAAGGTCGCCTTTCTTTTTCTCGTAGTGCAGCGATTTGATTAAAAACAAGTCCTCAATCCGCCGCGCGGCCTTTATGAAGTTAACCACTTTGATGTAACGCTTGACAATATCTTTCGACAGACGCTTGTATTGTTGGTCTTGCGTTGAGCCTGTAGTGTATAACTCTTCTAATGCCGTATTCCCAAATTCGATATTCATTTGGCAAAATTAGCGTTTTTCTTTTGGATTATCAAATTTGCGAATTTTTCTTATGGATTATGCGAATTGTTCGATGTTTAATTTGGGGTATTTTACAAGAAAACAATAAGTTGCCAACGCATTGCATTCTCATTCCCCCAATTCTCAAAAAAAGGGGCACCAATCGCGCCCCTCTTTCCAATTTAATAACTCTGTGTTATCCGTCTCTCTCTACGCCCTCTGCGCTATTTCCTCATTTCCCAATCCTCAACCACCATTAAATCCTTCCCCGCGTCGCCTTTGAAGATGAAATACAGGTCGTGGCGGCCCGAAACAGGTTTCAGCGCAGCCTTGAACTGTTTGAATGTCTGCGAGTCCTTTGTTTTTGCAACATTCACAGTGCCAAGCAGTTCGCCGTCGGCCGAATCAATGCGCACCTCAATTTTCGCCGCACCAGCCGCCGCCGCGCTCACGGTTATCGACTTCGCGCCAGCGCCAAAATCCACGTTGCGCAGTTTCAGGCTCTCGCCGTTGTCGATGTTGTTGAGACAGATTTTGCCCTTGCCGTTGATGGTTGTTTTCAGGCCGTAGCCCCACGCCATTGTGGCGGCAGGCACCTTGCGGAACGGATTGAAGGCGTCAATCGGCTCAAGCGTAGCGTCGTGAAAATAAGGCACTTCCGCAATCGTGCCGTCGGCGTTGTAGTGCATTTCTGCCGCCGACACCGAGCGGCGCTCGTGGTGCTTGTACGTCTCAAGGTGCATAAGGTCGTAATTCAGACCGAAAACAAACGATTTCCCCTTATAATCAATGATTCCAGGGTGGTTGCCGCGCGTGCGTTGCGTGTGGTTCATAATGTGCCCTTTGTACTGCCACGGGCCTGTCGGGCTGTCGCTCATAGCGTAGCCGATGCCCTCGGGGCAGCACGTCGACGCAAACGCCAGATAGTAGTGCCCGTTGCGCTTGTAGAACCACGGACCTTCCTGATAATCAGGAATTTTGTAGTCCAACTGCACAATCTCGCCCGAGTACGAAATCATATCCTCGTTCAACTTCACGTAATAGACATTCGGGTTGCCCCAATACATATAGGCCTGCCCGTCGTCGTCGATAAATACCGATGGGTCAATGTCATACCAGTGTTCCTTCTGCCAGACGAGCGGCTGCCCCAGCGGGTCGCGGAAGGGCCCGAAAGGCGAATCGGCCACCAGCACGCCAATGCCGTGACCGTGGATTGGGCAGTACATAAACCACTTGCCGTTGCGCTCAACCACGCACTCGGCCCACGCGCCGTTCTTGCCGTCGTAGTACTTGAAATCGTCCAGCGAAGCCACCGCGCCGTGGTCGGTCCAGTTCACCATATCGGTAGATGTATATAGCAGCCAATCAAACATTTGGAAGCCGTTGGCCGTGTCCTCGTCGTGCGTTGTGTACAGATAGATGGTGTCGCCGTGCACGTACGGTGCGGGGTCGGCGGTGTATTTGGTCTGTATAATTGGTTGGTTTACACCGATGTTGAACTTCCACCAGTCAAGGTCGAACAGTTCCTTGTCGCCGCCGCGGAAGAGCAGATAAAGGTCGTGCACACCGCTCACCTTGCCAGTGATATTTCCGTGAAACACAGCATTTTCGGGCCCCACTTTCACCTGTGCAATCGGGCGGTTGCCAATATTGTCGATATAAAACTCGATTGTGCCAGGATTCTGACAGTTAAGAACCTCAACCGTAGCCAGTTGCGGCTGACGGTCGCCAAAATCAACATTGCTCAACTTTATCCAGTCGCCGTTGTGCACCGATGTCACAAAATGCCGCCGTCCAGCCCGTCGGTCAACCTTCACGCCCCACGAGTCCGACATTGTCTCGGCCTGCGTCACCGCATACGGATTGAGCGTCGCCACCGCCTTCACGCCCGTCTTGGTGAACGGAATGAACGGAATCGACCCGTCGGCCCCGAACTCAAACTCTTCAACGCAAGTTGAGCGCTTGAAACCGCCGCCGTTGGGCGTTGCGCCGTTGTGGTAGAACATATAGTTGTGCCCCTTGAACTCGATGTTGCCGCCGTGGATTGTGAAACTGTTCTCGGCCTCGTCCATAATGCGCCCGCGGTAGGTCCACGGCCCGTCAATCGATGTGGCCGTTGAGTAGGCCATATGCTCGGGCACGCCGCCAGCGGGGTACGACAGGTAGTAGGTTCCGCCGCGCTTCATAAGCCACGGGCCTTCCTCGTAGCCCGTCATAAGTTCTTCCTTGCCCTTGCACCAGTTCATTTTTTTCGATTCAGGTCCGAAGCAGGCAGGGTCCGTAAAGCCAGGAATTTCTTTGTAACCGTCTGCAAATGAGACCATATCGTCGTTCAATCGGCCATACCAGCAGCCCTTGTTGCCCCAAATAAGATAGGCGCTGCCGTCGTCGTCAATGAATACCGATGGGTCGATGAACGAGCACCCGGTGGCCAGCGGTTTGCCCAGCGCGTCGGTGTAGGGCCCTTGCGGATTGTCAGCCACAGCCACCGCCAGAGCGTCTTCGCCCTTGTTGGTGTTGCAGCAGACGTACCAGTACCATTTGCCATTGCGCTCAACCGCCTGCGATGCCCAAGCGCGGTCGCCGTGAGCCGCCCAACTGAACGTCTCGGTCGATACGGGTGTGCCCAGATAGGTCCAGTTCACCATATCGGTGGTGCTGAACAGCAGCCAGTCCTTCATTTTGAAGTAAGTGGCGTCGTCTTCGTCGTGGTCCACAAACAGATAGACCGTGTCGCCGTGCACGTAAGGCGCGGGGTCGGGCGTGAAGACTGTTTTGATAATCGGATTCTGCTGCGCCGATGCGCAAATGGCTGTAGCCAAAAGAGTTGCGGTGGTAAACAAACGGTTCATAAAGTTGTGTTTTAAGTTTTTGTCTGCCAAATATAAGGAAATAAAAGTAAAAAATACTTTTTTAATGTGAAAAAGATGGTGGTGAGGGTGAAAAGTTCCTATGCGTTGGGCAGGATTTTTATTTAAATTTGTGTGAAAGAATTGTCTTATTTTAATTTTGAATCCTTTATGTCCACATCATTAGAACAAGTTTTGTCAAGCTTTAATGCACGAAACGAAACAAACTTAACCATTCTTGGAAAATTTAAGGAAATTGCTAAAGTTGTATTATATGGAGGCTATTTCCTTGTTAATGAAAAATCCCATATATATCCTACAGAAATAGAGTTTTATCTTCACGGAGAGAGAAATAATGAACCAGCCTGGATGACAGATAAAAAAATGATTCACAGGAACGGGAAAGAACAAGTTCCATATTTCCCAAATACAGGTTCTTTGTTCCCCCATACGTTTGGAATAGATGTTACGTTTGAAAATGAAATTGAAGAATATCGTGCGTCTTTTTTAATCAGAAGTTATAGATATGAGAAGGATGGAGAAATAATAACTAACCCCACATATCTATGGGAAGATATGTTTGGATATAATTCATTTACTGGTTCTGGCCTTATCATTAAATGGGTGGACGAACCATCCGAAACCAAAGAACCAGTAACTAATACACGATTAAACCTCAAGGACGAGAATGGCAATCAAGACACCAAACCTTGGAGGTTTACAAAAGTTTAATCTACTTATTATTGCATTGGGTATTTTATTTATTCCTAATTGTATGCAACTCAAGTGCGGAAACTTGATATTTTACCATACTTTCCGCACCTGAGTTTGATGGTTTTTGAGAAAAATAGCACTGAATTTCTGTCAAATTTTACAAAAACCATAACAGGGATAATATTTTATAAATTATTGTATATAAATAATAATTATATTATTCGGCAATTTTTGTTTTAAAATAATTCGGGCGAAAGTGGTGTAAAAATAGCGCATTTTCGCCTGAATTATTGATATAAAAACCGTTAAATTGTGAGAATTTATGATGGGTTTTATTGCTAAAAATTGCTTGTTTTATACCATTGAAAAATTTTATTATATTGCTGTATATCAGTAATATGGCAATGCATTTTAAGAGTTTTGAGTTGGCATAATTCGGGCGAAAGTGGCATAAAAATAGTGCATTTTCGCCCGAATTATTTGATATTCCGACATTAATTCATACCTTTGTATTCGGCTGTAAAACAAAATACTATGGACGAAAAAATCATTGGCCGCGACCGAGAATTTGAACTGCTTTCGAAGTATATGAAAAGTTGCAAAAACGAGTTTGTGGCACTCTATGGCCGCCGCCGCGTGGGCAAGACTTTTTTGGTGCGTAACTTCTTCAATGACAAGTTCGATTTCTACGTTTCAGGCGTTATCGACGGCACAAAAGAAGAGCAGTTTGCTGCATTCAACAATGCTTTGGCCGCATACGGGTACCGTGGCAAGCCACTTTCCAATTGGATAGACGCCTTTGCCGCATTGGGCGGTCTGCTGAAACGAAAAATGAAAGGCAAAAAGCGCCGTTGTGTGGTTTTTATCGACGAACTGCCGTGTTTCGATACGCGTAACTCGCGGTTTGTCAAGGCTTTCGGCTATTTTTGGAACAGCCAGGCCTCGTGGCTCGACAATGTGTTTCTGATTGTATGCGGCTCGGCAACGTCGTGGATGATAAAGAACATTGTCGATAATCGGGGCGGGCTGCACAACCGTATCACGCACCAGATTCACCTGAAGCCCTTCGATTTGAATCAGACAGAACTCTATTTCAAAATCCACCGCGCCAAATGGGACCGATTGTCTATTCTACAGATTTATATGGCGTTAGGCGGAATACCATATTATTTGAGCCTGCTCGATTTCAGCGAGAGCGCCGCCGCCAATATCGACCGACTGTTTTTTGCCGACAATGCAGAACTGCATAAAGAGTACAAGCGGTTGTTCCAATCGCTTTACAGCAACCCCGACCATTATATCGAAATCATAAACCAATTGAGTAAAAGCAAGAAAGGCTTGACACGCAAAGAGATAGCCAAAAACGTGGGGACCGCCGACAACGGGCATTTGGGCGAAACACTCGACAATCTTGTTAACTGCGATTTTGTCAGAATCTACTACAACGGCACCAAGCGCAACCAATGTATTTACCAACTAATGGACTTCTATCTGCTTTTCTATCACCAGTTTTGTCTGCGAGGAACAACTGACACGCGCTTTTGGCAAAACGGAATTGGCACTCCGCAGCAAAACACGTGGTACGGCCTTGCATTTGAGCGGGTGTGTATGTGGCACGTTCACCAGTTGCTGCAAGCCCTGCACCTCGATACCATTCACACCGAATACTACTCTTGGCGAAGCAGCGTGAGCGACCCAAAAACACAGATAGACATTGCCATAGACCGTTCCGACGGCATTGTAACATTGTGTGAAGCAAAATATTCGAAAACGGCTTTTACGCTAACAAAGGCTGAATACGAGCGGATTCTCTACCGCGAAGAAGCCTTTAAAACTGAAACAAAATGTCGAAAAGGTGTGCAAAATATTTTGGTCACAACTAATAGTGTCAATCGTAATACTTATTCTGATATATTCTTAAAAATCATAACTTTAGACGATATATTTGAGCCTTTGAAATAAAACTAATTCGGGCGAAAGTGGCATAAAAATAGTGCATTTTCGCCCGAATTATATGTGCTTGGTATTACGCAACTCAAGTGCGGAAACCGCATATTTTACCCAACTTTCCGCACCTGAGTTTGATGGTTTGTTTGCTTTTTGTAAAAATCGTAAATTCTATTATTTCTGCATTTTACGCACTAACAGGTCGGTTTTTCGGGCCGTCAAATCAACTTCCGATTTTACAAGTTCGGGAATGTTGTATGAGAAGAACAGTTTCTGATAGTATTCTTGCGGATTTTGCTGAGGTAAAAGCATTGGTTTTGAGAATGTTCCGTTGGTGTTGAGGTGGGCAAAGTAGGGGCGTGAGTAGAGCTCGTCGCCGCGGCGCGAACTGAAGACAACCCACCGTGAGTTGCTCGACCACGAGTGGTAACTTTCTGTGTATTTGCTGTTTATATTGCTGATGTCAACACTGTCGCCAGTTTGCAGGTCAATCATTTTCAGGTCGGCTTCGTGGTGCCAGATTGAGAAGTTGCCATAGTCCGACAAGGTGTAGAGCAGGAACCGTCCGTCGGGCGAAATGCGTGGAAATGAAGCACTTTTGCCCATTGCGGCGGCGTTTACAATGGTATCGACTGTTGTGCCAAATTCTTCCTTTTCGGCGTCGAATCCGATTCTGCAAATGCTGTAATGAGCGTTTTGGTAGTTCCATTTCACCGAGTCGAATGCTTGCGAAGTGCAGAAATAGAGCCATTTGCCGTCGGGCGAGAAGCACGGGAACGTCTCAAAAGCGTCGGCGCTGCAAGTCAGCGGTGAACTGATAACTGCCTTGTTTTCAAGGTCGAAGACAATGACGTCGGAAAAATCGTCGTAAACCTCGATAATGTTCGGGTCGGCAGTGTGGAAATCCTGATATATCTTGTTGAGCGAGAATGCGATAAACCGTTCCGACGGGTGCCAATAGGGGTAGGTGGGGCCAGCGTTGAATTTGCTGAAGTCGCCTTCAACCTTGCTTGCGGTGTTGCCGCTGAACACGTAAGTGCCTGCTAATCCTGCTCTTAGGTGAATCATTAGTTGGTCGGAATTGTTGGCGCAGAATGAGTGGCAGTTGACGCAATTGCCTTTGCCATAGCGGTTTTCGTAGATTGCCCGCTCGTCGTATGTTTCCAAATCGCGCTGATAGATTCCCATTCGGTTCCAAATCTCGTAGCCAGGCGGTATCAGTCTGTAAACCAAAGTTTTGTCGATAGAATCGGCTGACACTTCAACGCTGAAAGGCTTGTAAGCCAGCCATTTGCCGTCTGTTTTGCCGCAAGGTGTGAAGGTGAGAGTTTTACCGCCTTTGTCAGCCAAAAAGTTGTGCCATTTATTAATGTCGATTTTTGTGCAATTATTTGATACTTTGACTGTTAGTGTGTCGCCGCCGCACGAAATCAGAATGGCGTCAATTTTTGCGGAGTCGGTTATTGTAAAGTTTATCGGGGCAATATTGCACGGGATTGTAACTTCTTTGTAATCAGGGTAAATGCCGAGTTCAATGTTGGTTTGCGACGTGTTTTCAACTTTGGTCGAGCACGAAGTCAACGCAATGATTGCCAATATGTTAATTATCAAGTTCCTCATTTTTGCTTCAATGTTGCGTTGAGGTAAGCAATGTAATACCAATATGTTTGGTGGAAATTGTTGATTCCCAGACCTTTCTTCAGTGCTTCAAAATCCTTTATAATTGTTTCGTTTACACCCAGTTGTCGACATTCTTCGGGTGTGAACATTATGGTGCAGGCCTCTTGAACGCGGCGGTGCAATGGTTCGCCTTTGTGGTCGTCGAGGTAGGAGAGAAGCCTTTGTTTGTCAGCCGAAAGCAAAATGTATGCAATGTAAAACTGCTGTGCCACAGTATTTTGCGGATTGACTTTGACAATTTCGCGGTAGTCGCTTGCGAGGCCGTCAATCTCGCAGAAAGTGCTGTTCTGCGGCAGTTTTGTAATGTTTGTATCTGCTAGTTCCGCGGCGGCTTTATGTTTGTAAAACAATGTTTTATCAAGAATCTCGGCATATTTTTGACTGACCTTATTGGCGCCGAACGATTTGTTTATGGCAATGAGCCGCAAAAAGTCGTGGGGCTCAACGCCGTCGGGAGTTGTAAGGGCGCTGTTGAATGCCGCCTGACGGGCTTCTGCCACGTGTCCGCTTAAAAAGTATGAGAGACTTCCGAGGTGGAAAGTCTCGTTTCTGACTGTACGTGAGTTGTTTTGCTGTGTTGGCAGTTGCTGATTGAACTCAAACATTCGGTCGAGCAGTTGGCCTTGTATTGCAAGTGCAAGGTTGGTATAACTTATAAAATTGGTTTTCACATTGTTATGCGAGTTCAATTTTATAATCTTGTCCCAGCGGCAATTATCAGCCAAATAGCACTCTTGTTGCATTCTGTACGTTTTTGTGTCGTGCATTTTGCTCAACACAAATCCAAAAACGATAATTGTGGCAGCAAGAATTATGTAGTTAATTCGCTGATTAATAGTAATTTTTGAGGTAGCGATAACTGCAAGTGCCGATAACCAGGCGCAAGTTGCTATCCACCCTGAAGTTGGCCAGTTGTAGTATTGCATAGGCAGCGTGGCCTCGGCAAACGATACAAACGATTCGTTAAGGTAAGATACAAATCCACAGACAAATACGACGGCAATGGCGGCGAGTCCGTTTGTCGCTTTCCGCTTTTGCAAAATGTCGATAATCAAGACAATAATGGCAAACAGCAGCGCCACCGAGCCTGCGGCAAGGTATAAAAGTGCAGCGCATAGTATTGTTGCAGTAAGTCTGAACTTTAAGCACCGACCGATAAACTGCTGATATAAAACACTAACAATCAAACAAATGACAAATGCTGTATGTCCGCGAAAACTGTAAAACGGTTCTTCAACACACATTAGCAGGAAACTTATCGGAATCAATATCAGTGCGTTTTGTTTTTCAGTCCATATTGTGCCGAAAATCAATCGCTTAAGGCAAAGCAAAACTGTCAGGTAAAATGCTGTGGCAACTATTGTCCCGACTATCGGAAATTTGAAAAACTGCGTCAGAAACGAACTGATTATCAGGTTTAAACCGCCAACTTCACGCAAGTGCCCAATAATCCAGTTGGCGTCGAACAAAAACAGGTGGTCCGACTCGAAGGTGTAGAGTTTGAAGCGCTGCAGTGCGAATGTAACAAAGCAAAATAGCACCGTGGTTAGTGCTATTTTGCTTAAAATCATATGTTTGCTATTGGCAATCACTCGGTTATATCTTTATCGAAATCTCCTCGCCATTATACTGAATATCAGCGTTTTTGCCGTTGTCGGCGCGCACGATTTTAAATAGGCGATTTTGCAACATTCCTTTGAACGAGCCTTCGCGATTGCTGATAGTCAACGTGTTACCTTTATTGTTCCAAGCAAACTTTATAATCGAGTATTCGCCACGCTCGTAGTTGTAGTTGTCGCCTTCGTCTTCGTAAAGTTCAAAGGTACAGTCTTTTCCGGGATAGATTTTGATTGTGAGAGTGTCGAAACGCTGCTCTACTGTGTTCTGAGCGGTTTGGGCAAAGGGGATTATGCTGCCGGCTTTTACAAAAAATGGTGTCTGCGATATTGTGGTCTCCACTTTTACGGTTTGTCCGCCGGTGTAGAGTTTGTTGTTCCAGAAATAGTACCAGTTGTCGCCTTTCGGGAGGTATTTCTCGGCTGTTTTCTTTGTAGAGAAATCTACTGAGGGATAGGACTTTGCGTTGCCGGTTTCTTGTTTGTTCCAGCCGGTCATCTCATCGATTTTGATAATTTTTTCCTCAGTGTATTGCGGCGACACCACTGGGGCGGCAAGGATAGATTTTCCAAACATAAACTCATCGGCAAGGCGGAGAGTTTTTGGGTCGTTGGGGTAATATGCAAACAATGGCAT
>JAEEGJ010018559.1_pt1 | contig 15503 bp, 15 predicted proteins | sample 8958761 | NCBI WGS metagenome assembly JAEEGJ01 (sample SAMN16246546, study PRJNA631951) | gut metagenome | biome: gut microbiome; feature: rumen; material: RS-attached | host: Bos | place: Iran: Karaj | collected 2018-10 | reverse complement strand
AAAAAGGCGGTGGGAATGTTGGGGTAGGGAGGACGTTTTGCGTTATGGTTTATGGAGACGCGATGAATTGCGTCTCTACAGGCAGGCAAACACGACGGAATGGACTTTTTTCTTGATCAACAGGAATTTGCAATATCATCAATCCTTTGAAAGACATTGTTTGGTGATGCATCCAGTCCCCATAGGATTTGGTTGGCGCCAAATCCCAAAAAGTACAGGTACTTTAGAATAAGATTGTAGTTGCTCTGTGCATACGCTATGTTTACCTGACCATTCCCATCAAAACAGATGGGTTCATGATGCGCAATTCTGTTCCTGAAATTCTTTATTTTCATCAAATCATTATATACTGCCCTCTGTCCCAATGGCTTCGATTTGTTTGGAAGTATTTTTAGAATGCTTTGGCCACCCTTGAGGAAAGGATATTTTGTGAAGAGATATGTCCAAAATCCAAAGGACAGGCAGGAAACGAGCCTGTCAGAAGTGTACTTACCCGACTTGATTAGCTTGTTGATTGTTTCTGCCGCTTCTCTTTTTTTCGGTGCGATCGACAACATTCCACCTGCCAACAATTGTGATTTTATCCAATTCGGATCAGCGAAATATTGTTGATAATGTACATTGATAGCATTCCGTAAGACTACTTCAAGGACATTCAGTATCCCGTACATTTTCTTGCATAAAAGGATGTTCAGCCTGTATAGTTGGAGTGCTCTGTTTTTGTTGCTGCCACAAGCGAGGAGGTATCTATTCAGCCGCGCTGGAGACAAAGCTTTTTCGAATTCCTCGTATCTCATAACGAATAATTTTTGAAAAAATGGAAAATTTTATCGAGAGCAAAGATTTGTATAAAAAAAAATTGTACTTTTGCCGCGTTATCCCCTGAGGTCCCTGAGCAATCAAACCTTGGGGTTTTGTTTTTATGTAGGATTAGTGCTAAGGTGGAATTTCTTTTGTCTCAATATTTTACAATTAGTACTTTTGCAAAAATTAAGGTCGCAAAGATACTACAAAATAGACATACTGCTATTTATTTTCAAAATATTTTGAAAATATTTTAAATTAAATGTCGTGCATAGATGTACAAGCCTAAAAAGCCCATCGCTCGGATGGAAATCGACCTTATGGTGGCGGCGGTGAAAAGGCGGTGGGAATGTTGGGGTAGGGAGGACGTTTTGCGTTATGGTTTATGGAGACGCGATGAATCGCGTCTCTACAATCACCCTCTCCTCGCCATCTCGTAAAACAGCCTTACCCCAATCGGAACCAAGTCGTCGGGGAAGTCGAAGTGCTGGTGGTGCAGCGGCGGCTGGTTCTCGCCGGAGCCGAGACCGAACAGGGCGCCATCGTACTGCTGGGTGAGCAGGCCGAAGTCCTCGCCCCACGAAAAAGGCTGCGGTTTCTCCTGGTAGGGGAGTCCGCAAGCACGGGCCGCCGTACGAATCCGGTCCACCGCCTCCGCCGCGTTGGATGAGGCCGCAAAGTACTCCTTCCAGCCGATGGCTGTAGTGAGTCCCGGCGTGGCTCCCGCCACTCTCTTGACGATTTCTTCCAGACGTACCTTCGTCTGCTGTAGCAACTTGTCGTCCTTCGCCCGCAGGGTGAAGCGGAGCACGCCGTGACCGGCGGTCACCCCGTAGGCCGGCTCGCCCACGCGGAATTCCACCAGTGTGAGCAGACAGAAATCGTCCCGTTCCATGTCGTACTGGTTGAGGGCTAACAGCTCGTCGGTGATGGCTTTGGCGGCGGGGTAGGGGCTGAGGGCCTTCAATGGTTCCGCCGCGTGCGAGGTGCGCCCGTGCAGTTCAATGTCGCAGCTTACGACCGAGCAGGTGAAACTGCCGGTCTTGCAAATCACCGTGCCGAGCGGCGCACCGGGGATATTGTGGAGGGCGAAAACCCGGTCGGGACGGTATTCATCGAGCACGCCGGTTTGCAGCAGCTGCGCCGCGCCTTCGCCCGTCTCTTCGGCAGCTTGGAAAAACAGGAGGGTCCGTCCTTTTTCCAGCGGGTGGAGGTGCAGCTGCTCGGCCAGTCCCAGCAGGATGGTGGCATGGCCGTCGTGCCCGCACTTGTGGGCTACGCCTGCGGTTTCGGAGGCGTAGGGAACGTCAATGGTCTCGTCCACGCGCACCGCGTCGAAGTCGCCCCGAAAGAGGGTGGTCGGGCCGGCATGGCCGGTGTCGAACACGGCGAGGAAGTTGCGACTGTTGCCGAAGGTGCGGATTTCGGTCGGCTGGAGGGTGCGGAGCGTGTCCAAAAGGAACTGTTGGGTGCGTGCCTCGCAGCCCGACGGTTCCGCCAACTGGTGGAGTGTGTGGCGTATTTCAGTGAGATTGAGCGTGTTGGGTGTCATAGTTTCGCTTTTCAAACGGAGGACAAAAGTACAAAATTGTCACCATTCGTAGCGGGGAAAATTTGTCGGCGCGGCTGTTTTTCACTTTGTGAATACGATGTTTTATGAGGGCGTGCGCTTTCTGCTTTTTTTGTAAGTTTGCAGCCTCAAAATACAAACAGTTATGAAAAAAATCTATTCTTTGATTCTGGCAATTTTTCTGACATTCCCCCAGCTTTCGGCGCAGTCGTACGGCACGGTGGATCTCGGCATCTGGTTCATTGACAACGGCACGAGCCAGCAGCAAATCTATTCGATGACGGTTCCCTACGGCAGCGATTTCAACACATGCTTTGCCGTGTACAACTTTTACATGCAGGAATACTACGTCAACTTTTACGACACGCTTCATTTCGATGCCTATCTGGATGGGCAGCTGATCGGGATGTTCGGCTCGGACGTCCAAAATATACCGTTGGCGAGCGGCGTTTTCTTCAACCTTCTGACGATGCCCGCCTCCTATATTGCCTCACACAACTATTACGGCACGCACACGTTCGGTTACAAGGTGAGTCCGTCGTCCTACTGGACGGAGGCGGAGTGGTCCGACAACATGGCTACCATTACCGTGACTTTCGAGGCTCCGCCGGTGACAACCCACACCATCCAGGTCATCAACACCGACGGGACCGTCAGCCCCTCCGGCATGGTGACGGTGAACAACGGCGACAACAAGGTCTTCACCATCACGGCGCCTGCGGGGCGGCATATTGACGTGGTGTATGCGGACGGCGTGGATGTCAGCGCGTCCACCAATCTGGTCACTTCCGATAACATCCACGGCACCTACACGTTCTACGGCGTGACGAGCGACCACACTTTCTTTGTCACCTACGCGGTGGACGAGACACCGGGCGAGGATGCCGTGGCGGATTTTGACGAGAATTCCGTTGACATTACACCGAACCCTGCCACTGACCACATTTTCATCACATCACCGAAGCCGGTGGAGATGCTGGAGGTTTTCGACCTTTCGGGACGCAGGGTGATGACGGCGGCGCCGGGCGGAAACACGGTGCCGCTTTCCGTGGGTGACCTCGAGAGTGGCGTCTATTTCGTAAAGTTGCTGACGGACGGGGAAACCGTTGTAAGGAAATTTGTGAAACGATAATGAAAGACCAACTCCGAATCAGTGTTGTCCAGAGTGAGATTCTGTGGAATCGGGTGTGGGAGAACCTTGCCGCCATCGAGTCCCTTTTGGCCGATGCCGAGCCCTCCGACCTGATTGTGCTTCCGGAGATGTTCGCCACGGGCTTTGTCGCGGATCAGCTTCCGCCCGAAACAGAGACGGCCCACATTCTCGATTGGATGCGGAACCTTGCGCAACGCCATAGCGCCGCCGTTGCGGGAAGTGTCACCGTGAGTGAGGGAGGTTTCCGTTACAATCGCCTGTTCTTCGTCACCCCCGACGGGGAGACCGGCACTTACGACAAACGCCATCTCTTCTGCCGGAGTCTGGAGCCGGAACTGTATCGACCTGGCGACACGCTGCCGATTTTTGAGTATGCCGGTTGGAAAATCTGCCCCCAAATCTGTTACGACCTGCGGTTTCCCGTGTGGTGCCGCAACCGTTTCGAGAACGGGGAATACAAATACGACCTGTTGCTCTATGTGGCCAACTGGCCTGAGGCGCGTGTGGAAGTGTGGAACACGCTGTTGGCGGCGCGTGCCATTGAGAACCAGTGCTTTGTGGTCGGTTGCAACTGTGTCGGCGTGGACACGCTGGGACATCGTTATTCGGGGGCTTCGCAAATTGTCGGCCCCACGGGACGGGTGATGGAGCGTGCAGCGGCCTCGCAGGCGCAGGTGATTTCTTCCACTCTGTCCCTGCCCAAACTGGCGGGATTCCGCACCGCTTTCCCCGTGGGTAACGACTGGGAACGGCTAGGTTGTAGGTTATAGGTTTCAGGTTATGGCAAGGCCGGTGCATACCCGGGACAAAAGCACCAGAGGGTGAAATATCTCTATAACCCCGCGAGTGGAGCCTTTAATCTTCTCTTGATTACTGTTTAATCCACGCGCCCGCGGGGGGGCGCGACAGGAGGCGCAAAATGGTAAGTATCAGCACCTTAACGTTTCAATCCACGCGCCCGCGGGGGGCGCGACCGCATAGATTGTATTCAACAGGATGCCAATCTGTTACAAACCACATCCCGCGAATCAATCTAATTACCCAATAATCAATTGTTTCTAACCTTGAAATAAGCAGAAACACGTTGATTCTCAAGCACCGCGAAAATACAACTTTTTTTGCAATGCTTTCATCTCGCGGCATAAAAAATTCAAATAATTAATTCCGTTGTGACATCAAATGAGGTTTTTCTGCCAAAAAACTCCACCCTGTTGTTCCAATTGTTTCCTAAAAAATAGAAACGTACCGTATCCTTTTCCATGTCAATTATTGATGCAATTTCATTTCGCAAGAGAACAAATTGTGACTCCGTTACCACACATTCAAAAACAGAATTTTGAACACGCTGACCATAATTCTGGCACTCTTTGGCCACCCGGCGCAAACGTTTCTTCCCACCTGATGTGATCGTTTCAACATCGTATGTAATCAATACCATCATAACCTCAATGGATTAAGAATACCGGATAATCATCAATATCTCCCCTGACTGCCCTTGCCAACAAAAGTGCCTGCACGTATGGCAGCAAACCAACCGAAATCTTTTCTTCCAAATAGGGATGCACTATGGTTTCCATCTTCCTGCTTTGCCATGCCGTCAATACGGTTTTGCGACAATTGTCTGTCATCACCACCCCGCTTTCTCCCTGCGCTATAAAATCACTCGAAGCAACTTGCCGCCTGTTGATGAGCGACAGCACAAGCCGGTCACCCAAGTATGCCCTCAACTCCTCCATCAGATCCAGTGCCAAAGAGGTCCGACCCGGTCGCAAAGCATGAAGGAATCCCACGTAGGGATCCAGTCCCACTGTTTCCAACGCTGCCGCTGCTTCATGTGCCAATAAGGTATATACAAATGAAAGCAAAGCGTTCACTGCATCTTTGGGTGGACGCTTGTTCCTTCCTTGAAATGGAAATTCCTCTTTGTTTTGAAGCAATAAATTGGGGAAAACGCCAAAGTAAGTGTTGGCAGCATCGCCTTCCACGCCCATCAAACTCGGAACCTCTTTTGTTCTTAACGCACACCGCTTGTTTACCTCCAATGCCTTTACAGCTGTCTCCACTTCCAAATTGCTGCCATTATCTCTCATAAATCTTTGAAGAATAGTCCTATAGTTCTGTATTTTACCCGCAACAAACAATCGTGCATAATGCAATGCATGTTCTTTATCGTCTGCAATTTGATATTGTGCCTTTCTAAGCAATACATTGCCATGAACAGTTCCCTGAAACCGGCCGATGAACCGACCATTGGGCGACAAAAACGACAATGCCACGCCATTGTCAGCACATAATTTCATCAGGCCCGGACTTGTGCCTTTGTACCCAAATGTCACAATACCCTCAATATTGACGATGGGAATGCGGAATTTCTCTTCTTGGTTGACAGATACTACCACATTCATTCCGTCTTTGCTCAAGTAAGCATCGGGAGTGGTGACATACAAAACATTAAGAAGTTTCCTCATATAGATTCTTTTTCAGATAGTTAGTGACCATCAGCTTGTTTTTTGTGTCGGGAAGACAAATGTCACACAACGAACAATTTGAGCATTTGCGGCTTTTCGTGGCTTTCGGAACAACACCGCTGCTATAAATCTTGTGCATTTCATCTGCATATTCCTGTGTCGAAAACCTCAACGATTCATCCATCATAATTTCTTCCCTGCGCCTTGTTTCGCCATAAAATAAGAAGGCATGATCAATCTTTATATTGTGCATTTCTTCAAGGCAGATGACCTGGGCGGCCAATTGAACCGCGTCTCTCTCATCCGGTTTGGAATGGCCGCGTTTGTATTCCACTGGATAAGGCTTCCAATAACCCGGATAGGATGGATGCGTAATGCAGTTGTTTGGATTGTCAGAAGGGTGTAGTTCCACCACATCGGTGAATCCATACAGCCCCAATGCTTTCGATGCGATTGAAACGGAACGCAAGGAGACAAAATCACCGTTTTTCTGCCTATAAAAAGGATCATCCGCTTGCTTATGAAGAATTTGGCCTTCCGCAGTGAAGCGGTTTTCCTCCCATACCTGTTCGATGTGAATCAATGCCCATTGCCGGGGACAATACACAAAGTGCTGAATCCCCGACAACATGAGCATTTCATCTTCCTCATATTTCATGGGCTACTCAGTTATTCCTTTGTTTCCCCTTCCAGCGGCAATGCTCCCAAATATTTGTCGAAATCGCTTTGGAAAAGGCGATCCTGCACTATGCGGTATTTTTCAAATTCGGTTTCGGCATGTTGAACTGCATCTTCGTGGCTTACGCTTCCCGCATTGTCAAGCAGTGGCCGTTCGTCGCTGGTCAGGTAGGCATCGATACGTTTGGCCCAGTCTTCCATCGTCATCGGGATATGCTTCTTAGCACGGCTCTCGGCGAATTCCAGCACAGCCGTCACAATACGTCCCATATCCTCCAGTTCAAGCTGGTTCAGGTAATTCTTTGCAATCGCGACATCGGTTTTAACGATTTTTCCATCAGGGGCATTTTCCCATGTTGTCAGTCCCATGTGCTCCTTGTCGGCATCTGCCCTTTGCATGATCAGTTCTGCCGCTGTATGGCCATGCACGGCATAGTGCATTTTGTTCTGTACCATTTGGAAGAAGAGCTGGGTGGTCGGTGCCTCTCGGTTGTAATCTACGGAAGTGGCATAGATGTCCGTCAGTTTCTGGTAGAATCGTCGTTCGCTGAGGCGGATTTCGCGGATTTCGGCCAGCAGGTGCTCAAAATAGTCCTCGTTCAGGAAAGTGCCATTTTCCATCCGCTTCTTGTCGATTACGTATCCACGAATGGCGAACTGGTGCAGCACACTTGTACCCCATTGCCGGAACTGGGTTGCACGGAGGCTGTTCACGCGATAGCCCACGGCGATGATGGCATCGAGGGAGTAGAACTTGGTGTTGTAGGTTTTCCCATCGCCGGCAGTATGTGCAAATTTTGCACATACTCGTTCTTCCTTTAGTTCCCCTGATTCAAAAATATTGCCCAAGTGTTTAGTTATCACACTTCTATCGCAATCAAAAAGAGTGGATATTGCCTTCTGTGTTGCCCAGAGGTCTCCATTCCTGTAGTACACTTCAATGCCTTGTTCCTTTCCTTCAATCTGGAAAATAAGGAACTCTATGGTACTATTTCTTATCAAATGTTTTTCGGGCATGATGAGCTAAATAAGTTCTTCAATGGTTATGCCGGTGGGTAGATTTGATTTATCAATAGAAACTTGGTAGTCTTCAAATTGACGAGGAAATTCCACACCTTCTTTTTTATTGACTTTAACAAGTTCAAATAACTGGGCGGCACGGGCATTGCCAAGCTTTGACTCGTGTTTGAAAACAATGAGTGCACGGGCATTCATTTCTCCACGAGCAGCGGCATGGTCATGTTCAAAAGCATTTGCAAGGGCTTCCCAAAGAAGATTCAGATCATCTTTCGTGAAATGACACTTTTCCCCGTCAAAAGCTGACACATATCCGTGCATACGATAAAGGCCATAGCTGATGGTTGATTTATTGCCGAAGGTATTGTCTTTGGTTGCATCCTTATTGTCTGTTACACAACATCTTGTCAAGGAATGGGTGCGACTGTCGACAGAATCAATGCTACGAGAAAAAACAAATTGCACAGGTCCACGGACGACCCCCAGTCCTTCGCCTGTACTAAGAACAGCACCGAATGTACGGATGTCAAAATATTTGTCACACATGAAGATGCGACCTTTTTTCTCATCGTTATCCGCTTTTTTCTTTTCTTCATTTATGATATCATTCAATACATTTCCTTGCTTGATAAAGATATCATATTTTTCCGCATCAAGTTCACCAGCTTCAACCTTCAGCTGAATGTAATTGCGAACTTTACGCTTAATACAAACATCGGAAACCAGACCTTCTCTTGTTTCAAAATCAATTCTTGGCTGGTTGTCAAAATCTGGGTCACCATTTGGATTACCATCCTTTACATCGTAAAGGAAAACAAAATCATACCTGTTTTTAATGTAGTTTTCCATATCTGCATATTTATAAGTTAATACTATTTATATTGTCATTGTCATTTTTGTGGTTCCTTTGGAAATAATATCCTAATGCAAATTCTCCTTGTTCAATGGTGGTGAAACGTAATGGGAGGCTTCCCTTCTCACTGATACTCCCTGCTATCTCATTCAGTTCTTTTGCCAAATACCCTTTTATCTTGTGTTGATAGATGGGTACATTTTTTGTCAGCAAAGTACCAAAAATATTTGCCGGCTGTGAAGCTGCCGCTGTAAAAAAGCGGTCTTTGATACCACTGTTAACATTGCCCATAGCCTTCCACTGCATTGATTCAATGACAGCGAATAATCTGCCACACAAGTAGGCCACGCTTGTGTTGGTTTCATCTAATGTTGATTTCATATTTTTATTGGTATTTCGATTAATAATCAATTTTATAAGCGCTGCCCGTTCCTTTGAGAAGTAATCTTTTTTCCATATTCTATTCAGAACAGATTGTAAAACTTCTAAAGGAATTTTATAGGAATACCCTTTTATAGCTGCATTCCAAAGAATTGTACCCATTCTGGTTTTTGAGTTCAGGTCTGCTTTTGATTTTTCACCCGGTCGCTTGTCACGCTGGGTTGCATTTATCAACCATTTCAAAGGACTATAAACTTTTTCTCCCTTATCATCAACCACTTCAATGTCATGAAACCAATCGGCAAGATTTCTTTTGTAGTCATCCAAACTAATGGCGGTCCAGTCGCGAACTGCAATCCGAGCAGCAGCAGATGAAAGAGTGCAGCTGTAAAACATATTCGTATCAACAACAGAGCCCAAATGTTGCTTGCCATTCCAAACAGAATCAAAAAGCTTCTGGATTTCCTTCACATCAGGTGTGTCATACACAACAAACGGATCAAATTCTTCGGTTTCTTGTCGAGTCCAAAACAAAGCCACTGTGGAATCACTAATATTAATCCTGTGATTGTAGTGATAATGGGGCTTTTGTTTACCTTTTTTATCTTCTTCCACTGTGTACCCGTCAGATAAGAGAAAACGTAAACCATCAATATAATACCTTGCACATTCTCTGCAAATCGACGAATTCAGGTTTCCTTTTAATCCGTATGATTCAAAAGCCGTTTCATTAAAGGAAACTAATGCGCTACCTGCTGTTTGACCTTTTGGCATTTTAACTAATCCATGCGGTTCATCTAATACAGGGCTATTTGCTGTTCCACAAACAGAACAAATTCTACCATTGGCAACTTTTTGTTCTTTATCATGAAAATGTTTGATGATGGCCTCTCTGACTTCAGGCATGTCCAGAAATCTTGTTGTATCCACCATGAATGTAATATTTTCGCCCTTAATTTTCTTGTCTAACTTTTCTGATTCAGCAAATTCTGTAATGGCCTTTTTCAAACCATCTTCATTTTTTTCATCGTAGAATTTGAAAATCGGCCTGAGCGCTGGAACTTCTTTGTACAGTTCAAGTTTTTCCATAAACCACTGATGCTTCTTGCCGACGTCGCCATCCCCGACACCAAGAACTTCTTCACATTTATCAAGTAAAAAGCGTGCTTTGCCTTTTTTGGCTGTAATCACTTCAGTTTCAGTGGTGCGCCTTTCACCTGTGAGAAACTTTTGGAACACACCCTCTTCATTGATAACGAGGTCGATTGCAAAAGTTTCCTCCTTCAATGCAAGGTTTTTCCCTTTTGTCACTCGTTTGCCAAATTCCACCAATTCTTGTATCATAATTCCTCCTCTTCTTTATAATGTTCATAAACCACACGATTGTATTCTTCTGATGATTTGGGTTGTATATGTGAGGAGGATAGCATTTTGTATGCTTTTTCCTCGGGACATTCAAGGACACCATTTACGACAGCTACATCATAGAAGAATTCAGGATTCGCTTTTCCCTTTTCATCATAATACATATCGTAGAACATACTACCAATTGGATAAGTGATGTCCAAGGGTTCATCATGTTCATCAGGAATCGAAAAGTCTGCAGCGAACTCCCTGGTGCCAAAACATGGCTGGTGCCAACATTGTCCTTTTTTCACTCTCCGCTCAAACATGGTGCGATATTTCATCACCGATATGGGGTGTTCGCTGTTTATCGTATTCTGGATTAGCATTTCGTCAACAAAGACAGAAGCTTCAATAATGTACGCAACATCTTTCAAAACAATACTGTTCCGCTGTACGCGATTGTCGGTGTTTGTAACATCAATGGGTGTAGCACTTTGTTTCTTCTTGATTTCATTTCTTTTTATAGAAGTGAATTTTATTGGTTTCAGGACTACAATTCTCCTGATAAACCATTGAAATTCGGGCTTCCAGAGAATAGCCTCCAAAATACCACGTGCTGCTGAAGGCGTCATACATGGATAACTCATGCGCTCCACCTTCAGGTCAGGGCGGGTGAAGCAGGCAAAATCACCTGTTACCTTAACTCTTACTATTTCTTTATCTAACATAAATCATATAATATTAGCACATTAACAAATTAAATTCATCAAACAAGACCAAACCTAAATCAGAACAATAAGGCCCCAACCAAACAACGACTCCACATTGTAGAAATTGAAATCTTTTATCCCTACGAAGTTCTTTTTCGTCAAGATTGATATACACTTGTACGCTATACTGCAATATCTGTTGCCATTCTCGATTGAATAGATATTCTTTGTCCTTTATTTCGTAATACAGCTGCCTACTTTCGCTATTGTGATCATACACGAATAGAGATAGTGCTTTCCCATCTATTATTTTATATTTTTCAGCAACAGTCTGATACAACAACTTCTTTCTGTCTTCTGTAATATGCAGTTTATCTGTATCTGCATAATTTTTAACGAGTTCCCTGTAATAGAAACTGTAGAAGTCATGGCTGTATAACCTTTCTTCATTTCCTTTATATAGTAAGTTTGCAAACTCCGACCATGAACGATATTGTTTGTTCGGCTGGCCTGATTCTGTGAGTGAAAATAGATATACATCGCCATTAATGGGATTCCCGACCTCATCTTTCAATCCTCCTTCTCGGTTGCACCTCCCCGCAGATTGAATGATAGACTCCAAAGGCGCTAATTCTCTATAAACGGTTGGAAAGTCCATATCAACGCCTGCCTCTATAAGTTGTGTAGAACTAACGACAATGCGTTCTTCTTTTTGCAATGCCGCCCGAATAGCTCTAATTATCTCTTTTCTATGAGAGGGACACATATTGGTTGATAAATGAAACAACTTATATTCATCACTGCCCCTCATCTCGTCAAAGAACAATCGTGCTTTCTTCTTGGTATTGAAAACAACGAGTGCAGATTTTTGTTTTTTTACAACTATATCAGCCAGTTTGGAGACAGGTATCTCATCATAGCCATCTATGGGATGATAGGTCACTCGCCTTGTCTCACCAAAGATACGCTCGGTGTCTTCCACCAAGGATTCTATATGATTAATTCCGCTGAATCCCTTTCTCGTTTGGAAATCAGGTTGGGTTGCTGTACAGAAAAGAAGGCTGCACCTGCATAATTGTTGCAAGTTATCCAGCATAGTCAATGTTGGTTCGGTAACATCTATGGGTAGGGTTTGTATTTCATCAAAAATGATTATCGAATCCTGAATGTTGTGGATTTTTCTACACGCTGACCGTTTATTGCTAAATAGCGATTCAAAGAACTGAACAGAGGTCGTAATGATGATAGGATAATCCCAGTTTTCTGTTGCCAACTGTTTGGAGTTATACTCGTCGTTATCCTCATTATTTGGATATATCACATTAGAATGATGCTCCAATACGTAGTCCCTCTCGTCATCATTAAATATACTCTTCAGTTTCTCTGCTGTTTGGTCAATTATATTGATAAAAGGCAGCACGATAATAATTCGTTTGATATTGGGATGATGCTGTGCATGATGCAATGCCCAATTGATGCTACACAAAGTTTTTCCCAATCCTGTTGGAAGTGTCAATGAGAAACATCCCTGTGGAAGATTGGCTTTTGATTCAGCGAACAAGCGAACTTCATTACGTAGTTTATTGATTTTCTTCGTTGGATTATTTTCAAGATGTTTAAATTCTTCTTGCAATTTCACCAACAATTTGTCTGACTCAAAAGGTAGGCTCTCCCGATTGGAAAACTTACATTCAAAGAAGTGTCGTTCAGTATCAAGGCTGTCCGCATCCACAAGAGAACTGAATAACATCCTAACAAATAATTCCTTTTGAAGGACATCAGGCAAATTCCTAAAAGCTAAATCATCAGGTACGAAAGTTTCACTACTCAGGTCATTCTCCCATGCTTTACAGATAGAGTTGTATTTTGCGCTCTCATTCTTTTCGGCTTTGATATCTTGAAGCATGTCTGGACGATCTGGCAAACCTGCATGATGTCCGAAAACAGGCAATGCAACTTCTAAAAGATTTTTTTCTATGGCACAAATGGCTCCATAAATAGAATGCTTGACCTTATTGTTAGTTCCAGTAATATGTTTCTGAAATTCATCTGAATATTTCCCGATATCATGTATGAGACCGCAGAACCGATATAAACTTTCAAAAGACTCTGACAAAGCGAATTCTTTCATGAAATCACCAACACCTTTGCTATGCATCTTCATCGTTTGCTTGATGCCATTTGAATTTTCTGAATGAGCGATATAGGTATTATTGTTCATTTTATTTCTCGTCCAAAATTGTTGGTGATTGTTTCCAAATTTTCGCTGCAAAAATACAACCTATCTGTTTCAAAACATGAAACAGATAAAAGTTTTTTTCACTATTTTTGCAAAAAAGAAAAATATGAGAAATATTGATACTTTTCGACAATACATTTGGTTAGTTAACACCATACAAAGATTTCGTAGAATCAGTTATGGAGACATCAAACGTCTATGGAAAGATAGCGATATGAATGAAGGCAAACCCTTGTCACGCACCACTTTCTATCGTATACGCCAGTCCATCAAAGAAATGTTCGGTGTCTGTATAGAATCGGACAACCGACATCAATACTTCATCAGCAATCCCGAGGCACTTTCCGGTAATTCCACACAAAACTGGATGCTGCGCACACTCACAGTCAACAGCATCCTCTTGGATGGCCTTTCCATCAAAGATCAACTTCTTTTGGAAGATATCCCTTCTGGATTGGAACACCTTGAAACCATCATTAACGCCATCAAAGTCCACCATACTTTGCGTATGAGTTACAAGAAATTCAGTGACTCCGAACCATATTCTACTTTCATCGAGCCTTATTGCCTGAAACTTTTCCACCAACGCTGGTACCTGCTCGGGAAAAGCGAAAAACGGGGTGGCAATCTTAGTGTCTTTTCACTTGACCGCATGACTGAGCTCTCTGAAACTGAACGAGAATTTATACTGGATCCCGATTTTGATGCAGAGACCTTTTTCAAAAATTATTTCGGCGTCATCCCAGATCAAAAAGTACAAGTGGATCGTATTGTGCTACGTGCTTATTCGCCGATGGACGACTATTTGCGAACGCTTCCCTTACATCATTCCCAACGAGAAATCGCCACAGAAAAAGAGTGCGCCCTATTCGAATATCAGTTGGCACCCACACGCGATTTCATACAGGCCATACTCAAAGAGGGTCAAGAGTTGGAGGTCGTCGAACCAGAATCTCTATGGAAGAAAATCCGTAAAGAGTTGACTGCCACATTGAAAAGATATAATAGAAACACATCCAACAATTAAAAAAGAAAAGAGGGCCCTCTCAACGTTCCTGCAATGTTTTTGAACAACCAGCCGAACTTTGTCGTACCTGTACACGCTCATAACCTGCAATTGCCTGCCACTGCTTGAATGGCTCAGCGTTGGGAGAGGAAATTGACTGTATGATACGGAGAAGGCCTCTGGCGTTAGCAGTCTGTGCTTTTCGACGTTGCCCGTCAAGGGTAATCATTTCAAGGTGGGTACAAATTGTACCCACCCCTTGGCAAGTTGCAAGATGCACAACCGTGCGGCTCTACAAACTTGCAACTTGATGAACATGCAACTTGACAAACTTGCCGAACTTTGTCGTACCTTTGCCGCCGTTTTTCAAAACCATCGTGATATGAGAAAAAAAGTGGATTTTCTGGTCATCGGGTCCGGCGTCGCGGGACTCTGTTTTGCATTGAAGGCCGCCAATTACGGCAAAGTTTGTATGGTCACCAAGTCGGGGACCGACGACACCTCGACGAAGTACGCGCAGGGCGGCATCGCTGCGGTGATGTACAGCCCCGACACCTACGAGAAGCACATCCACGACACGATGGTCGCGGGTGACGAGCTGTCCGACCGCCACATCGTGGAAATCACCATCCGCGAGTCCACCGCCCGCGTGATGGAGCTGGTGGAGTGGGGCGTCGATTTCGACAAGACGAAGTCGGGCAAGTTCTCCCTGGCGAAGGAGGGCGGCCACTCCGAGTTCCGCGTCCTGCACCACAAGGACATCACCGGCTACGAGATTGAGGAAAAGCTGATCCTGGCCGCCCGCCAGCATCCCAACATCGAGATTCTGGAAAACCACCTTGCGGTGGAAATCATCACGCAGCACCATTTGGGCATTGAGGTGAACCGCCACACCGACGGCATCACCTGCTTCGGTGCCTATATCTATAACCCTCAGACCAAGGAGGTTGACACGGTTTTGTCGAAGGTGACGATGATGGCCACCGGCGGCATCGGCACTGTTTACGGCAACACCACCAATCCCACCGTGGCCACCGGCGACGGCATCGCCATGGTCTATCGTGCGAAGGGCGCGGTGCGCGGGATGGAGTTCGTGCAGTTCCACCCCACCTCCCTCTACAATCCCAGCGAGCGGCCCTCGTTCCTCATCACGGAGGCGATGCGTGGGGCGGGCGCCATCCTCAAGACCAAGGACGGGGAGGAGTTTATGCGCAAGTACGACGAACGCGGCTCGCTCGCACCCCGCGACGTGGTGGCCCGCGCCATCGACAACGAAA
>JAEEGJ010018558.1_pt1 | contig 15504 bp, 12 predicted proteins | sample 8958761 | NCBI WGS metagenome assembly JAEEGJ01 (sample SAMN16246546, study PRJNA631951) | gut metagenome | biome: gut microbiome; feature: rumen; material: RS-attached | host: Bos | place: Iran: Karaj | collected 2018-10 | reverse complement strand
CAAGATAATAAGTTTCTCCGTTTTTTTCACAGGTGGCGTTGACTCTGCCGTCAAAGGTTGTGACGGGGTGGTCAATGCCGAGTACGAACGCATGAAGCTTTCTGCGTCCGCTCGAGGTAACGAGATCGATATCTCCGTAGTTCAGTTTGTAAATGAGTCCTGCTGAATCTGCTGTACCAATCGGAGTCGTTACCTTTACCCTGACAAACTTGCCAAGCATAATATTAACCTCCGATAGCGCATACGCGCCGTAGACAATTTGGCAATATTATACTATCAATGGCAGTCTCATACAAGAAAAATTTCAGTTATTTTTTGCGCTGTTCAAGATACTCGATAAAGCCGAGGATAAGGGACTTTCCCTCGTCGTCGAGGAAGTCGATTTTCGAGAGGCGTTCCTTTGCACGCGAGTAGTGGAACTCCATCTTGTCGTGAGCAAATTTGTAGGCGCCGGTCTTATTGAAAATCTCCTGAACGGCCTTTACGCCGTCAATGTCGATGGTGTTGTCGCCGTAGAACTTGTTAAGTTCCGTCAGGGCGTCCTCATCGTTCGCCTTGACATAGGCGTAAAGGAAGGTCTGCTTGTACTCCGCAACATCGGCGCCTACGTCCTTGCCGAGGTCGTCCCAGTCAGCATAGATGCCGAGAAGGTCGTCCTGAATCTGGAACGCGAGACCGGCATCGAGCATGACGTCGGATACGGCCGAGGTCTGTTCGTCCGTGGCACCTGCGAGAATCATACCGAGCACTATGGGACCCATGGTCGTATAGTAAGCGGTCTTGAGTGTTGCGAGGTTTTCTATGACCACAAATGGGTCTGTCGGAATCGGACTCTGTACCGGAATCTGATCCTTGTAACGCTCGGAAAACGGTACGACTACATCCATTATTCCGCCTTCAACGGTCTTTATGACCATCTGATTGTACTGCTTGAGCAGACGGTAGATATTGGGGTTATCCTCATACTCCTCGAGAAGCTTCTCATATGCGAGATAAAGTCCCACGTAACCCAGTGCTACCGAGACGCCGGAGACGAAGTCCTTCATGACGTCCGGGCTCTCCTCCAGAACCTTGGCATTGGAGATGTTGAACTCCTTGAAAATACGCACATGGGCGGTCTCTTTGCCGCGCCTTGTGTTGCCGTGGTCTAAAAGATCGTCGTGAATGAGTATTGAAGACTGGAAGATTTCAAGTGTCAGCGCAAGCTGGTCAGCATACTCAATGCCGTATTCGCCGTGCATGATGTAGTAACCCATGTCGGCAAGGACACCGCGAAGCATCTTACCGCCTGAGTTCAAATGCGTGAAATAGGATATCGACTGTGTGAAGCCCTGCGGGGATTCCGCAAGCAGGGCTTTGTTGAAGATATCTATCTTACTGTCAAGACGAGGATAGTTCTCGTCAAGGAAAGCCTTAAAAGTGCTGAGTCCTTCCATATTAGCCTACTCTTTCTCCTTTGACGGCAATCTTACCCATCATGGGAACTTCAATATCGCCCTTGCAGAAAGCGCCCTCAAAGGTAAGAACTCCCGAGAGATCGCCTATATTGAGCATGGGGACCTGTGCCTTGACTCTGAGTGTGTCGCCGTTTTCCTCGCGTACGTCAACAAGGTTGAGCGCCGGTGTTATGCCGAAGCCCTGCGCATCAATCGTGAATTCGTATCTTCCGTTCTTCTCAGCTATAGTGAGAATCGGGTCCGCCTTGAGGAAAGGCACTGATACATTGAGTTTCCATTTTCCGAGACCTATCATGCTGTTTACTCCTTTCGCTTAGCCGAACAGGCTCATCTGGCTGCTGTCGGGTATGCCGACAAGCGCGCCCAGTTCCTTAAGTCCGGTAACAACCGCAGAGGAAATACCGGATCTGTTCTGGATGTCTTCGACGGAGGTATAAGGTCCGTCTCCGTCATCCTTTGCTTTTTCGAGTGCGGCCGCGGCGGAATCGCCGAGACCTTTTATTGATTTGAAGGCAAGACGGATCTTGCCGTCCTCAATCGTGTATACGGTCGCTCTCGACTTGTAGAGATCGACGGTGAGGAATTCCACGCCGCGGGCCTTCATCTCAAGCAGAACCTGAAGACACATGACTGTGTCTTCATCCTTCTTGTTGAAGTCCTCCTTGGCGCTTATCTCATGTATTCTCGCGACATTTGACTGAGGGTCCGCCATAATGTCGAATGCGGTCACGTCGTCGCCGCGGACGGTCAGGAAAGTCGCGTAATACTCGAGCGGACGATAAAGCTTGAACCACGCGAGACGGAGCGCAGCCATGACATAGGCCGCGGCGTGAGCCTTCGGGAACATATACTTTATCTTGAAGCATGAATCAATATACCACTGCGGGACATCATGATCCTTCATGGCCTTGATATGCTCGTCTGTCATCTTCTCATTGGCCTTGCCCTTCCTGACGATTTCCATAATCTTGAAGGCCATGGTCGGGTCAAGACCGTAGTGCATGAGGCCGACCATTATGTTGTCTCGTGTACCGATAACCTCTGAGATGGTGCAGATACCGTTGTGAATGAGTTCCTGCGCATTTCCGAGCCATACATTAGTGCCGTGTGAGAGGCCTGAAATCTGGAGCAGGTCGGAGAAGTTCTTCGGCTTACACTCCATGAGCATGCCGCGTACGAAAGATGTACCCATCTCCGGAATCGAGAGGGTTCCGGTCTCACAGCCGTCTATGTCCTCAGGCGTTATGCCGAGAGGTTCGGGACTCGTGAAGAGTTCGTACAGTTTCGGGTCGCAGACATCTACATCGTCTATGGCGATTCCGGTCATGTCCTCGAGATACTTGTACATGGTCGGAACATCATGGCCAAGGTTGTCGAGTTTCAGGATTGTGTCGTGCAGGAAACGGAAGTCGAAGTGAGTCGTCATCATTCCCTTGCCCTTGTCGTCGGCGGGATACTGGACGGCGGTGAAGTCATAGACGTCGTAGTTGTCGGGTACGACAACCATGCCGCCCGGATGCTGACCGGTGGTGCGCTTGACGCCCATACAACCGTCAACAATGCGTTGTATCTCGGCTGAGTTCGCGACAATACCCTTATCCTGATAATACTTCTTCGCGAAACCGAATGCCGTCTTGTCGGCGATTGTCGCGACAGTTCCGGCTTTGAAAACGTGGTCCTCGCCGAAAAGTTCTATAGTGTACCTGTGCGCCTCCGACTGGTATTCGCCGGAGAAATTCAGGTCGATATCGGGCGATTTATCACCCTTGAAACCGAGGAAGGTCTCGAAGGGAATGTCATGTCCGTCACGGATAAGCGGAGTGCCGCATTCCGGACAGTCCTTCGGCGGCAGGTCATAACCCGAACCCACTTCGCCGTTTAAGAAGAACTCCGTGTGCTTACACTTGGGGCAGCGGTAGTGAGGCGCAAGCGGGTTGACCTCTGAAATACCTGCCGCCGTCGCAACGAAACTCGAACCTACGGAACCACGCGAACCTACGTGATAGCCGTGATCCTCGGAATCCTTGACGAGTTTCTGGGCGATAATATAGAGTACGGCAAAGCCGTGTTTTATTATTGAAGTGAGCTCTTTGTCGAGGCGCTCAGAGACATATTCGGGAAGCGGATCTCCGTAGAGCTGCTTCGCCTTCGTATAGCAGAGTTCCTCAAGTTCCTGCTCGGCTCCCTCGATTGACGGCGGGAAGTTACCCGCAGGGACGGGTCTTATACTCTCCACCATGTCGGCTATCTTGTTCGGGTTCTCAATAACTACCCTGCGGGCCGTTTCCTCGCCCAGGTAGGAGAACTCCTCAAGCATCTCGCCCGTGGTTTTAAAGTAGAGCGGTGCCTGCATGTCCGCGTCGCGGAACTCCTGGCCGTACATGAGGACCGCTCTGTACTTGGAGTCGCCCGGGTCGAGGAAATGGGCGTCGCCCGTGGCGACGCATAACTTCCCGGCGTCCTCCGCCAGTTTCACGATCTTCCTGTTCATTTCGCGCAGCTGTTCCTCCGAATCATACTTCGGCGGAATCATGACAAGCTGCTTTGTAACCTTGTCCTTCTCGTAGGTCGGACGAAGTTTGAAAGCGTTGTTGCCTATCGGCTGGATTTCCAGATAATCATAGAAATCAACGAGTTCTTTTATACGCTCCTCCGACTCGCCGTTTTCAATCGCCTTATAGAGTTCTCCCGCTTCACAGGCGGTACCGAGAATGAGGCCTTCCCTGTGCGCTATGAGGTCGGACTTCAATGTTACCGGTCTGTAGAAGAAGTGCTCCGTATGGGCCTTTGAGACGAGTTTATAGAGATTCTTAAGGCCTGTGTTGTTGGTGGCCAGAATTATCTGATGGTAGGTGTGACGATGGACATCCGAGGAGTCTCCGATATCCTTTTCCTTAAGCATTGCCTGGATGGCATCCCAGCCCTGAGGCGCGCCTTCGCGCACGTCATCATAGACATATGACTCCACGCCGTAGATGACCTTTATACCCTTCTTCTCGGCCATGGCAAAGGCTGAAGGATAGCCCTGAAGTACGCCATGGTCGGTTATGGCGACGGCCCTGTGCCCCCAGTCCGCCGCGCGCGCAACGAGGGCGCCGGCATCCTTCATGGCATCCATGGCCGACATATTGCTGTGCATGTGAAGTTCAACGCGCTTCTCCGGCGCGTCGTCCGTTCTGACAATCTTTTTTACCTCGGCAATGGCTGCAGCCTCTATGACAAACTCACCCTTGTACCTGTCAGATACAATTGCACCGCGTACAATTACGGTGAGACCGTCTTTGAGGCGCTTGCAGAGGGAAGCGACTTCCTGCACCTGCTTTATTATCTTCACGGGATAGGCACCCGTGTCATCCTTTATGTTAAAGGTGATGATCTTGCTTCTGCCGTCCTTGGTGTCCCTTATGTTGAGGCTGAAGATATCGCCCCAGACAACAACAGTGCCGTCATCCCATTCGATTTCAGATATCTTCTTCGGCTTTTTGCCGATTTTGTTTCCGTAGATTACCTTTGCGGTCTCAAGATAAAGCGGTATTCCGGGCTCTATGTGATGGGGTTTTGACTCCTCCTCTTCGCGGACGCGCCTCTCCCGCTCCTCGGCAGCTCTTATGTCAGCGGCATCCTGCATCTCCTTGAGCTTGTCAAGAATTTCATCCCTGTCCGCTTCAGCCTTCTCGGGAACGCTCAGATTAACCGTGACTTTTTCAAGATTCAGGCTCTCCTTGACTGAATCGGAGAAAACCGAAACAAGCGTATCCGCCTTTTCAAAATGGGCAGCACAGACTGCAGACAGACGCATCTCTCTCGTCTGTCTGTTTATTTTCATGTCGGTTATTTCGGCATACCTGAAACTCTCCGGGTATGTTTCATCCATAACCGATGCAAATAAATCGTCTATCCTTTTCTTCTGAAACTGCGGCACTTTATAACCTCTCTATCTCGGCGAAGAGCTCATCAATAAGCTGCTCTTCGGGAACTTTCTTTATTATTTCGCCCTTTTTAAAGATGAGGCCGCATCCCTTGCCGCCGGCGATGCCTATGTCGGCGTTCTTCGCTTCACCCGGACCGTTTACCGGGCAGCCCATGACGGCAACTCTGATGGGCTTGTGGACGGAGCGCAGGCGCTCCTCAACCTCATTTGCTATGGAGATGAGGTCAATCTGCGTCCTGCCGCAGGTCGGGCAGGAGATAAGCTGCGGCTCATTATCGATAAGATCAAGGCACATGAGTATGTCATGGGCTGCCTTAATCTCCTCTACCGGGTCCGCGGTGAGCGATACGCGAATGGTATCGCCTATGCCGTCGGCGAGAAGAGAACCTATGCCTATTGAGGACTTGATAAGTCCATTATAGGCCGTGCCCGCCTCGGTGACACCGAGGTGGAGCGGATAGTCACATTCTTCGGCGACTATTCTGTATGCGTTCATGGTATTTCTGACATCGGATGATTTTATGGAGATTACCGTATCATAGAAATTGCATGACTCAAGAATCTTCGCGTGGTTCAGCGCACTCTCCGCCATGGCTCTCGGCGTGGGTCCGTCATACTTCTCGAGAAGTTCCTTCTCTACGGAGCCGGAGTTTACGCCTATGCGGATGGGTATTCCCTTCGCCCTGCAGGCCTCAACGACCTCCTCAACATTTTCACGGGCACCTATGTGTCCGGGGTTGATACGTACCTTGTCAATGCCAGCCTCAATAGAGGCCAGAGCAATACGGTAGTCGAACTGAATGTCGGCCACAAGAGGAGTCCTGACAGACTCTTTAAGAGCGTGTATGAGTTCAATGTCCTCCATGCTGGAGACTGCGAGGCGTATAAGCTGACAACCTGCGGACTCAAGGTCACGAGCCTGCTGAACATTGCCCGCTACATCGCTCGAGATGACATTGAGCATGGACTGAATGACTATGGGGGCACCGCCGCCGATTTTTATTCCGCCGACGTCCACCTGTCTTGAGTTTCTTCTGGGTTTTACGAATTCCACAGCAGTACCTCCCTAAAAGAACTTGGATATGTCACTGATTGTAACCACAACCATGAGGCCGAGCAGAAGGGCCAGGCCCGCGTTGTTTATTGCGGCCTCGATACGAAGCGGCATCTTCTTTCCCGTCAGCCCCTCAAAGATAATCAGGAGGAAGCGTCCTCCGTCGAGTGCCGGAAACGGGATGAGGTTGAAGACGCCTATGTTGATGGCGATGAAGGCCATAATCGTAAGCAGCCTCGAAAAGTCCATCGTGTTGACCGCGTCAGTGGTTGTGTCTGCTATTATGTCCACCGTGCCTATGGGGCCGGAGAGATTTTTAAGATCGAAGTTTAATGTGGCGATGTCGTAAAGACTTGTCCACACTATACGGGCAATTGACAGAGAGTCGAGCAGTGAGTACTTCAGCACGGATCCGAATGTCGGTTCAATGCCGACTATGGCGAAGTCATAGACCACGGTCTTTACTCCTTCGACCTCTGCCGTATCAAACTTTACGGAGCGGATCATCTGCTCCTCGCCGTCGCGCTCAACAAGGAAGTCAAAGACGGCATCCTCGTCCCTCATCATATAGAATGAGAGGTCGTACTCGGTGTGGATTTTATCGTTTCCTATGGCGATGATTCTGTCACCTTCACGAAGGCCGCCGGCCTTACTCGCCGCATTTTCGGAGAACTTCGCGACTGCAGGAGTTCCTATAAGGTCGGATGTGCTGAGTATTACCGCCATTATGATAATGCCGGTCAGGATATTCACCGTTGCGCCCGCAATTATGATAATTGCGCGTTGCGCCCAGGGCTTGGCATTGAATGCATTCTCGTCCGGACTCTCGGAATCCTCACCCTCCATCGCGACATATCCGCCTATCGGCAGAAGGCGCAATGAATAGTCGGTATCCCCTTTTCGTCTTTTGAAGAGCGCAGGTCCCATACCGATGGAAAACTCATTTATCTTAACTTTGAAGATTCTGGCAAAAGTAAAATGGCCGAGTTCATGGCTCATTATGATAATGCCGAAGAAGAGTATGGCAACAAGGATCGGCCATACCGTGGACCAGATGCTCGAGAGCATTAAAGGGATCCTGCCTTTCTGCTGACAAATTCACGGGCGAGCCTGTCAGCTGTCATAACATCCATAAGCGTATATTCTTCCACACTCTCACAGGCCTCCATCGCCTCGCCGACAAGTTCACCTATGTCGAGGAAGCCTATGCGGCCGTTTCTGAAGAGGAAGTTTGCCTGCTCGTTCGCGCCGTTTGCCGCGGCAGGATAAAGGCCGCCGCGCTTTATGGCCTCGCGGCAGACCGAGAGGCAGTCAAATGTGTCGTAGTCGGGCTCGGCAAATGTAAGCGTGCCGAGGGCCGCGAGGTCCAGTTCGCCTGTCGGCGACTCGTACCTCTCCGGATAGGTCAGGGCGTACTGGATGGGAATCTTCATGTCGGGAAGTCCCAGCTGCGCTATGACCGCATTGTCGTCAAACTCCACCGCGCTGTGAATTATGCTCTCGCGGTGGACGACAACCTTTATCTTGTCCTGAGGGACATCGAAGAGCCAGCAGGCCTCGATGACCTCAAGTCCCTTATTCATCATTGTAGCCGAGTCTATGGTTATTTTTGCGCCCATATCCCAGTTGGGATGCTTAAGCGCCTGCTCGGCCGTGACATTCGCAAGTTCCTCACGTGTCATACCGAAGAACGGTCCGCCTGAAGCGGTGAGCAGGATGCGTTTTAAAGCCCTGCTCTTCGGGGCGCCGCGAAGGCACTGGAATATTGCGGAATGCTCGCTGTCAACCGGATAGATGTTGACGCCCTTCGCCTTTGCGGCGCTCATTACAAGCCTGCCTCCGGCGACGAGTGTCTCCTTGTTCGCGAGGGCGAGATTCTTGCCCTCGTCTATTGCGTCGAGTGTCGGGACGAGACCCGCCATGCCGACGATTGAATTTAAAACCGTATCCGCGGACTCCTCACGGGCGCACTCACAGATACCGCCTATGCCTGAGAGGACTTTGATGTCCGTGTCGGCAAGGCGGACCCGAAGATCGTTCGCGGCGCTCTCGTCGAGCAGAGCCACCATTTTCGGGGAGAACTCGCGCGCCTGCTCCTCGATGAGGTCGACGTTTGAATTTGCCGTGAGCGCAGTCACGGTAATGCCGCGCGCCCGCGCGACATCGAGTGCCTGCGTACCTATTGAGCCGGTAGAACCTAAAACAGAGAGTTTGTCAGTCATTTAAACACCAACCGATCCGAAAATTGCGATAAACGCATAGAACATGGGCAGAACCATTATGACGCTGTCAAAGCGGTCCATTATTCCGCCGTGTCCCGGAATGAGTTTTGAATAATCCTTTATGTTATAGTTCCTCTTGATGAGGGAAGCCGTAAGGTCTCCGAACATAGATGCCACGGACATGAAAGGTGACATCAGGCAGTAGAACCAGAGAGGTACTCCGAAGGGCTTGATCGCGAAGAAATGAACATAGAGGAAGTACCAGAGAAGGTTGAGGAAGAATACTACAACAATTCCGCCTATACAGCCCTCAAGGGTCTTCTTCTCGGAGAGCTTGGGTGTGACCTTATGCTTGCCGAATGCCATGCCGGAGAGCTGGGCAAATACATCGGTAAAGAGCGATGAAGCCACAACATACCAGACGAAGAACTGGCATTCCCGAAGATCGAGAAACTCATATGTCTTGTAGAGGTCGCCTATGACCGGGCACATGGCAAATGCCGTGGGGACAACCACTGCCGCATAGATGGTTCCCGCAATATGCTGGAACTCTATTTCAGGATAGTTCGTTACCGCCATCAGGCAGACGAAGATTACAAATAAAATGACAAGCGCACTCATGGGTATGCGTGAGGGGTAGGCAATGCCGAGCACCCATGCGAAAGCAAAAGCTATCGCCACAACCTGAACGTACTTATTCTTAAGACCTATGCACCTCGTAAGCTCAAAGCACGCCATTGCCGCGAGGATTGCGAAGAACAGGTCAAAGACTATGCTCTTAAAGAAGAACAGCCATATCACAATAAGTATGACGGCAATCGTTACGCCGGATATTACTCTTTCTTTCATACAAGTCTCCCTTATACACCACCGAAACGTCTGTCGCGTTTCGCGTAGTCCATTATGGCCGCGTCAAGGTCATCTGTCGTAAAGTCCGGCCACAATACATTTGCAAAATAAAGTTCGGAATAAGCCGACTGCCAGGTCAGGAAATTGGACAGACGGAGTTCACCGCTCGGACGGATGATGAGGTCGGGGTCGGGCATGCCTGCCGTGTACAGACCTGCGGAAATATCGTCCTCCGTTATCTTCGAGGGCTTGAGTTCACCCTTCTGCACGCGCTCCGCTATGAGTTTTACGGAGTGAAGAATCTCCTGTCTTCCGCCGTAGTTGAGCGCGATGTTTATCGTCGTGGTATTCTCCTGTGTGGCATCGAGCTGTGTCCTGTCAACGAGTTTCTGAAGCTCCTTGGGAATTCTTCCGGTATCACCGATTATGCGGAGAATATAACCGCGCTCACGACGGTCATACTTCGTCTCATCGGCCTCAGTCAGATACTCCTTGAAAAGTTTCATCAGCGCAGCCACCTCTGAGGGCGGACGCTTCCAGTTCTCAGTGGAGAAAGCATAGAAGGTCACGACCTCTATGCCGATATCATGACTGTAGTCAACTATCTTCCGGAATACCTTGGCACCGGCTATATGTCCTTCGGAACGCGGCAGTCCGCGCTCCGTCGCCCATCGGCCGTTGCCGTCCATGATTATTCCTATATGTCTGGGCCTGAATTCCTCAGGAGGTAAGTTACTCATAAAATCACCCGAAACAATTGCGGAGGGCTTGCGCCCTCCGAATTTTTAAACAGACATTACTTCCTTCTCTTTTGCGGAAGCTATTTCATCGATTTCTTTAATCTTCTTGTCCGTGATCTTCTGGATTCTCTCTTCGCCGTCCTTCTGATCGTCCTCGGTAATGGCATTGTCTTTCTTAAGTTTCTTGATGTCCTCCATGCCGTCGCGGCGAATGTTTCTGACGGCCACCTTGGCCTCCTCAGCCCGCTTTGAGATATCCTTTGCTATCTCGCGGCGTCTGTCTTCGGTCAGGGCCGGGAACATGAGACGGATTACATTGCCGTCATTCTGAGGATTGATTCCTATGTCTGAAGCCTGGATGGCTTTTTCAATGGGCTGGATCATCTGCTTGTCCCAGGGCTGAATTACAAGTATGCGCGCCTCAGCTATCGAGATTGCGGCAACCTGCTGGATGGGTGTGGGTACACCGTAGTAGTCTATCATGACCTTATCAAGAACTCCCGGGTTTGCGCGTCCCGCGCGGATCTGCGCGTAGTCGTGCTCCATTGAGGCAACTGCCTTACCCATTCTTTCTTCTGTTTTAGCGATTACTGTATCCATAAATTCACCTCGTCTGAAATTATTTACTTGAAACAAGTGTTCCTATATTCTCCCCGTTCACCGCGCGAACGATGTTCTGCGGGTCGGTGAGGTTGAATACGAAAATGTCTATGCCGTTGTCCCTGCAGAGCGATGCAGCTGCCGCGTCCATGACGGTGAGTCCCTTGTTCAGGAGGTCCGTCTGTGTCAGCATGTCAAACTTGACGGCGTCGGCAAACTTGTTGGGGTCCTTGTCATATACGCCGTCCACGTTCGTGGCTTTGAATATGACTTCGGCCTCGATTTCAGCTGCCCTTAAAGCAGCAGTGGTGTCCGTTGAGAAGAAGGGGCTTCCGGTGCCTCCGCCGAAGATGGCTATCTTGCCTTCCTTCATCTCTTTTCTCGCGTCGTGAGAATCAAAGAACTCCGCTATGGGTTCCATCTTGATTGAGGAGTAAACCTTTGTCCTGCAGCCGAGCTGTTCAAGCGTATCGGCAAGGGCGATGGAGTTCATGACGGTGCCGAGCATGCCTATTGAGTCAGCACGGACCCTGTCCATGGAACCGCTGGAGCGTCCCCTCCAGAAATTGCCTCCGCCTATGACTATGCCGACTTCAACACCGGCCTCTGAGATTGTCTTTACGGCCTTGCAGATATCGGTTATAACGTCAAAGTCAAAGCCGTGGCCCTTCTCCCCCGCAAGTACTTCACCGGAGAGTTTCAAAAGAATACGCCCGTATTTCGGTGCCATAACAATTCCTCATTTCGTACTGTAATATAGAAATAGATTTAACAAATAATATTTTACCTTAAATGCCAAGTCGTGTAAAGACAAGATTGAAATAGCCAATGCAAAATGGTATCTTAAATATACAGAATACTCCGAAAAACCGAGGTGGCGCAGATGAAAAAGAACCGGTTTATTGCGGCTGTTTTAGCCGCAGTGATCTCTTTTACTCTCGTCGCCTGCAGCAAGAAGGAGAAGGAAGAACCCATAGCCACGACATCTCCCCCGGCAACTGTCACGCTCTCTGAGACTACGACAGTTCCGGCGGCAGAGGACGAACCCGGAAGTGAGGCCGGCGGCGGCAATGCTTCGGCCCCGGCCGCTCCGCAGAGCCCGGCCACAACGAAGGCTCCGGCGCAGGCGCAGCCCGCGCCCACGGCTCCGCCAAGTTCGGGCCTGGGCAAGCCGTCGGCAGTCAGCAACGCGACCTCTGCGGAGGACCTTAAAGACGTGGACCCGGCCACCGCCGCCGGCAGCTCCTACGACACGGAAGTTACCGTACAGACGGTCACCACACAGCCCGTAAGCACGGCCGAGTTCCCCTATGTGGCACCCGAGCAGTATGAGTCGCATATCTTAAACTGCTGGTCAAATTTCATCGTAAAAGACAAGGTCATGATTGAGGCCTCAAGGCTTAATCAATACTTAAACTACGTATCCCTTCCGGTTAAGGACAGTTTCTTCGCAACAAACTGCAACGGCCTTTCGGCCAGGTACGGATACGACCCGACTGGCAAATATGTCTACCTCGAAGTGGACTGGAACTACTACATCAATGCCGACCAATACGCATCCTGCAAAAACAGGGCGGCTACCATAGTTTCAGGCGTGACAAAATCCTACACCAACACGGTTGACCGCATACGCGCCGTCCACGACTATATATGCTCACAGACGGCTTACACCCTGAATGTCGACGGCGCCTACAACTGCCTTTTAAACGGCCGTTGCGACTGCGACGGATACACCGCCGCCTTCCAGATTTGCATGAGCCTGCTCGGTGTACCGTGCAAGGCCTTCGCAACGGACAACCACATCTTCAACCTGGTCCAGTTAAACGGCTCCTGGTATGCCGTGGATGCCACCTGGGATGACCAGGATTCCGCAGGCATAATCTTTGCGCGCTACTTCCTGCTGGGCAGACAGTCATACTCAAACTACGCAACGCTGAGCAGCATGCTCGCGCCCGCTTCCTATGACTGCTCAAGAATCGGCACGGTGGCAAATGAATCCGTCATGAGATCCGCTTTCGGTATTCCCGCTGACGCGAAAGACGTTCAGCTCGGAGGCGCGGTAAACCTTCAGGGTCAAAGTTATACGGACTCAATAACTTTCATACAAGGAAACTACAAATACACCGTGGGAATATCCTTCTCAAACGGAAATTCGTAAAAAGAATAAAAAACGGGGCAGAAAACTCTGCCCCGCTTATTTTTTTTTACAAATCAATAATAGGAGATGTCTCCTTCGCCGAAACCGGTTATGCGGTTTTCGGAGTCAAATGTGACTGACTTGTATACAAAATCATCGAACTCGTCAATGGCAAAGCCGGTAAGCACTTTTTTGCCGTCTTCAAAGTCGGGAGAAAGTCCGAAAAGGTACGTACCTATGTTGACTATGTAGTACTTATCACCCTTGTCACGCTCTACTGTAAAGTCACTTGCCTTTACACCCATCATCTGCATGGCGTGAATTGCATCCACGGCATCCTTCTCAGACTCGAAAACCAACGTAGTTTCGGCATTTATGAACATGTTGCCGTCTCCGTCTTTGTAAATCTGGTGCTTTCCGAGGAGGATATCTACGCTCTTGAACTCACTGCTGAGCGCCTGCTCCAGCATGGCCTCATCATCGGGTGTCTGAACAGGTACCTCTGTCGAAATTATAATCTCATCATAGTGGTAGATTATCTTTCCGTCATCAGCATCCGCAGTAAAGCGATGCAGTTGTTCATCCTGCAGGTAGATTGCCTGGCAGATGTAATAGTAATTGCCGTCAATGTGGTATGTGTAGGTCTCGCCGTCCTTTGTGACTGAAACTTCTATTGCCTCAGCTCCGTTACCGTAGTCGGTTCCCAGATTCTCATAGCTGACTTTGTAGGTGTACCCGAGGTCGGTGTAACTCTCGTCAACGGCTATCTCCACATTTGCAACTTCTCCTTCGTCCCAGAAGGAGACGATGAGCGGAACACCTGTCTTGGAGGTCGTGAAATACTGCCAGAGGTTCTCGCTGTATCCGTTGTAAACCGCGTAGATACGTTCTTTTCCGCGATAGTAGTAGTCGATTGATGAGCCGTTCTCCTCATCCTTTTCCGTCTTTATTTCAAGTCCGGAGACACTTCCCATGCTCATGTTTATGTCCACGACACTTGTGTCGTCCATAATCGACTTCAAGGTGGTTATTGAGTCAAATTTGACTTTCAGATCGCGCTCGCCTATGTATTTTAAAGAAGCTATGGTCGCGGGAGAGTCATCGCCACTTTTACAAGCTGCAAAGCAGAGCAATATCATCAGACTCAAAGCAACACAGAGCACCCTTTTCATAAGTGCGCGACCCCCTTCTTCATGCTTCCCTGTAAATTAATTACTTTATAAATCAAAGTAATTTTAGCATAAAAAAAGCGACTTACAATCTGTTTACTTAACTTGTAATTACTTGTATTCGATTTGTTACCAAACCACTACATATTGTATATTTTCGGTAAAAAACGATAAAAAAAGAGCGCTGCAAAGCAGCGCTCGATTTTGTAAGTGTCAATTACTCGTTGATAGCGATAACAACGCCTGAACCTACTGTACGTCCGCCTTCACGGATAGCGAAGCGAAGGCCTTCCTCGATAGCGATGGGAGTGATGAGCTCAACGTCCATCTCTACGTTATCGCCGGGCATGCACATCTCTGTGCCTGCGGGAAGAGAAATAACGCCTGTAACGTCAGTTGTTCTGAAGTAGAACTGAGGTCTGTAGTTGTTGAAGAAAGGAGTATGACGGCCGCCCTCTTCCTTGCTCAGTACGTAAACCTGACCACGGAACTTTGTATGAGGGTGAATTGAACCGGGCTTTGAAAGTACCTGGCCTCTCTCGATGCCTGTACGCTCAATACCACGAAGGAGACAACCGATGTTGTCGCCTGCCTCTGCATAGTCGAGGATCTTGCGGAACATCTCGATACCTGTGCAGACTGTCTTTTTCTTCTCTTCTGTAAGACCAACGATTTCAACTTCTTCGCCTGTCTTGAGCTGTCCACGCTCTACTCTACCTGTAGCAACTGTACCACGGCCTGTGATCGTGAATACGTCCTCTACCGGCATAAGGAACGGAAGGTCAGCCTTACGGTCAGGTGTAGGAATGTAATCGTCAACTGCATCCATGAGTTCCCAGATGCAAGCGATTTCAGGAGCGTTGATGTCATCGCCGTTGTACTCAAGAGCCTTAAGAGCAGAACCCTTGATGATCGGGCACTCATCATCAAATTCGTAAGAAGCAAGAGTCTCACGGATTTCCATCTCAACGAGCTCAAGAAGCTCGGGATCGTCAACCTGGTCAACCTTGTTCATGAAAACGATGATTGCGGGAACGCCAACCTGACGGGCAAGGAGAAGGTGCTCCTTGGTCTGAGCCATAGGGCCGTCTGTTGAAGCGATAACAAGGATAGCGCCGTCCATCTGAGCTGCGCCTGTGATCATGTTCTTGATGTAGTCAGCGTGACCGGGGCAGTCAACGTGAGCATAGTGACGCTTCTCTGTCTCGTACTCAACGTGAGCTGTGTTGATTGTGATACCACGCTCTCTCTCTTCGGGAGCCTTATCGATAGCTGAGTAGTCCTCAAACTTAGCGAAGCCCTTCATAGCGAGCGCCTTTGTGATGGCAGCTGTCAGAGTTGTCTT
>JAEEGJ010018556.1_pt1 | contig 15506 bp, 11 predicted proteins | sample 8958761 | NCBI WGS metagenome assembly JAEEGJ01 (sample SAMN16246546, study PRJNA631951) | gut metagenome | biome: gut microbiome; feature: rumen; material: RS-attached | host: Bos | place: Iran: Karaj | collected 2018-10 | reverse complement strand
GTCCGAAAAAATGGTTAGAGGAGTTAGGAGTTAAGGGTTAGCATCCGCATGGGCGGGCCTGGAGTGTCGCCCCGATGGGGCTAAAAAACGGACGAGGCGGCTACACGTTCAGGGGTTTCGCTTGGCTTCGCCTCACTGCACCCCTGCCTATGCCCTCACCGCTCCTACGGAGCTCGGCAAATGAAGCCCGTCAGGGCTGGACAGGGCATAGGCAGGCGGTGGAGCGTAGCGCAACTCCTGCAATACGGGAACAACATACAATAATTAGCCCCATCGGGGCGGCACCGCAAAGACCGCAAAGACCGCAAAACGTGGAAAGTGCAGGTCTGGCAACCCTGTAGCGGGTTAAAAGGCCGATGGCGAGGGTAATTACACGAAAAAAACATTAAAAATTTGCGTTAATTTGGCCGAATGCGTGAAATTGGCAATAGCCCCGCAGGATTTGGGGCGGCTGCTATATCATTGCCTTTTTTTTAAATAATGTCGTTAAAGTTGGGGCATTTTACCAAAAATAGCGTATCTTTGTCAGTTAAAACAACCATTTTAAGTGACCATGGAGTTCAGGACGACAGTGAAAACAGGCGAGGACCGCGGTTGGCTGCACCACGACGACAGCGTGGTGCTGCTGGGGTCGTGCTTCAGCGACAACATCGGCGCCAAGATGCGTGGCGCCTTCATGAATGCCGCGGTTAACCCGATGGGGACGCTCTATAACCCGATGAGTATCGCACGCGGCGTGCAGCGCCTCATCGACGGTGAACCCGTCGCCGGGCGTGACCTGTTCATGCAGGGTGGCGTGTGGAACAGTTATGACTTCCACTCGCGCTACAGCCTGCCCGACAAGCAGGCGACCATCGACCGCATGTGTGCCGCCATCGAGCAGGGCCACGAGGCCTTGCAGCGCGCCCAGTTGCTCACCATCACCCTGGGCACCGCCATCGTCTATCGGCTCAAGGCCACAGGCGAGGTGGTGGCCAACTGCCACAAGGTGCCGCAGCACGAGTTTGAACGCCGCATGGCTCCCGTGGCCGACATGGTGCAGCAACTCAACCTGATGCTCGACGCCCTGCACGCCTTCAACCCCGGGCTGAAGGTGATTTTCACCGTGAGCCCCATCCGCCACATCGCCGACGGGCTGGACACCAACTCGCTGAGCAAGGCCGCGCTGCGTGTCGCCATCCACGAGGTCATCTCGCGCCACAGCGAGTGGTGCGACTATTTCCCCGCATTTGAAATCATGATGGACGACCTGCGGGATTACCGCTTCTACGCCAGCGACATGGTGCACCCCAGCGACGTGGCGGTGGAATACATCTGGCAGGCCTTCCAGGCGACCTACCTGGATGACCGCAGTGCCCTGGCCGTGTCGCGGTGCGAACGCGTGCACAAGCGATTGCAGCACCGGCCGATGAGCGCCAACCGCGAGACGGTGGACCGCTTCAATGCCGATACCGCCAGCGTGGTGCGCAACCTCATCAAGGAATACCCCTACCTGTCGCAGAATCCAGAACTCAAAAGAGTACTGCAAAACTAACAACCAGGGACTAAGGACTAGGGACTAAGGACTAGAAACTAAAAACTAAAGAATGAACTACTCGATAACCGAAATATCCAATGCGCTGGAAGTGACCGGCGGACGCATCATCGACGAGGACGCTATCGTGAGCCAGCTGCTCACCGACTCGCGCTCGCTCACCATGCCCGAGGAGACCATCTTCTTTGCCCTGCGCACCGAGGGTGGCGACGGTCACAACTACATCCCCGACCTGTTTGACAAGGGAGTGCGCAACTTTGTCGTCGCCAGCGACTATTACCCGCAGCCCGAGTGTGCCGGAGCCAACTACATCGCCGTGGAATCACCCCTCGACGCCCTGCAGGCGCTCGCCACGTTCCATCGCCGACGCTTCCGCGAACTGCCCGTCATCGGCATCACCGGCAGCCGTGGCAAGACGGCTGTCAAGGAGTGGCTCTACCAACTGTTGAAAGAGGACTACCGCATCGTGCGCTCGCCGCGCAGCTTCAATAGCCAGATCGGCGTCCCCCTGTCGTTATGGGACATTGACAACAACACCGACCTGGCCATCATCGAGGCTGGCATCTCGCGCGTGGGCGAGATGGACAACCTGCAGGCGATGATCAGACCCACTATCGGCATCATCACCAACCTGGGCAGTGAGCACAACGACGGCTTTGCATCGATGCAGCAAAAAGCCCAAGAAAAGGCCAAGATCCTTTTCAACTGCGAGGGCATCGTCTATTGCGCCGACGACCCGCTGGTGACACACACCATTGCACCGCTGGTCGAGAGCGACGTGGCCCAGGAGATGTCGTGGTCACGCAACCACTGCGATGCTCCCCTGCAGGTGGACGGCGCCGAGCGCACCGAGAGGTCCACAACGCTGCATTACACCTATGATGACGAGCCCGGCACGGTGACCATCCCCTTCACCGCCGACCGTGACCTGAACAACGCCATCACCTGTCTGGCGGTGCTGCTCTACATGGGGCTCGATCGGGACACCATCGCCCAACGCATGGCTGCACTCACGCCCGTGGGCACACGCCTCAACGTCATCGAGGGTGTGAACAACTGCACCGTCATTGTCGACAGCTACACGAGCGATTACAACTCGCTCACCCCGGCCCTCAACTTCATGACCCGCCGCGCGGGCAACCGCCCCTGCACCGTCATCCTGAGCGACCTGAGCACCGAGAGTTACAGCGGTGACGAACTATATATCCGCGTGAGCGAACTGCTCAAGACCAAGCGCGTGAACCGCCTCATCGGCATCGGCAAGGAAATGTGCCGTTATAGCCATTATTTCGAAGGGATGCCCCTCACCCATTTCTATAACGACACGCAGGAGTTCATCAGCGATGTCACCAAGGGCGACTTCGAAGACGAGACCGTGCTCATTAAGGGCGATCCCAGCTTTGGCTTCAGCCAGATCATCGACCTGCTGGAAGCCAAGCAGCACATCACCGTCATGGAAGTGGACCTGAACGCCCTGGCACACAATTTCAAGTTCTTCAAGTCGCTCATCAAGCCGGGGACCAAGACCGTGGGCATGGTCAAGGCGAGCGGCTACGGCGCCGGCAGCTACGAGATTGCCAAGACATTGCAGGACTGCGGCTGTGACTATCTCGCCGTCGCTGTGCATGACGAGGGCGTGGACCTACGCAAGGCCAGCATCACGATGCCTATCATCGTCTTGAATCCCAACGGTGTGAATTACAAGGCGATGTTCCAGTATCGCCTAGAGCCCGAGCTCTACAACCTGGACATGGGTTGGGAACTCATCAAGGAGGGCAAGAAATATGGCGTGAAGGACTTCCCTGTCCACATCAAGATTGACAGCGGCATGCACCGCTTGGGCTTTACCCGCGAGCAGTTGCCGCAACTCATCGAGATGCTCAAGGGACAATCCGTCATCAAGCCAGCATCGGTATTTACCCATCTGGCAGTCGCCGACGAACCCGAACAGGACGACTACACCAAGGCCCAATTCGACTACTTTGACGCCTGCAGCGAGCAGTTGCAGCAGTCGTTTGAACACCATATCATGCGGCACGTGCTCAACACGAGTGGCATCGTGCGCTTCCCCGAGCGTCAATACGACATGGTGCGCATCGGCATCGGCCTGTACGGCATCCGCACCCTGTTCGACGGCAGCGAGGCGACCCTCAAGCCCGTGTCAGCATTGCGCTCCATCATCATCAGCATCAAGGAGTGGCCCAGCGGAACCACCGTGGGCTACGGCCGCCACGGTGTGCTCGAGCGCGACAGCCGCATTGCCACGGTCAACATCGGCTATGCCGACGGATTTGACCGTCACTTTGGCAATGGCAGGGTGAGCATGTGGGTTGCCGGCAAACTTTGTCCCACTGTGGGCAACGTGTGCATGGATGCCGTGATGATTGATGTGACCGACGTGCCCTGCAAGGTGGGCGATACGGTCGAGATTTTCGGAGAACATGTGCCTGTCGAACAACTGAGCGAGGCTCGCGGCACCATCCCCTACGAGATACTGACAAGCATCTCGCCCCGCGTGAAACGCGTTTATTATCGTGAATAAGACAACATGACAAGGAAGATTGTTTGCATATTGACATTAACCGCGATGTTGCTGGGCATGGCTCACCATGCCGCAGCCCAGGACATCTTGGCCAATGGCATCTACTACAATATCATCAGCGACACACAGGTCGCCGTAGCACCGGCCTATTTTGAAGGCACTAACCACTACGAGGGCTGCATCATCTTGCCCGAACGGGTTTATTGCGACGGTGTGAACTACGATGTGACGGCGATTGAGCCCAGGGCATTTTGGCAGTCAAACGTTACCGAGGTACAGATTCCTAACAGCGTCACCATGATTGGCGAGGCAGCGTTTGCCGATGCCGAATGGCTGACCAGCATCACCCTGCCCTTGGGACTCACCGCAATCAGCCGCTATATGCTTGCAGGAACTGCCGTGACCAACATCGTGCTGCCCGAGGGCGTCACCGACATCGGCATGGCGGCCTTCGAGGACTGCACCGACCTGAAGACGGTATTCCTGCCCGCCTCGCTGCAAACCATCGGGGAACGGGCTTTCGGCTACTGCATTCACCTCAACGAGATTTACAGCGATGCCGCCGAGCCGCCGCTCACCATGGGCGACGATGCCTTCGAGGACTGCGACAACATCCACATCATGGTGGCCGACGAGGCCACATCGCGCCGCTACCAAAATGACCCCTTGTGGGGCGATGACGAACTGTTCTCGCTGTGGGTTGATGAAGGTCTGGCAATCATTCCCACCATGCAACAGGAGAATATAGGTGAGAGCTGGACCGCATTGAGGCTGGGCAACAACCTGGCTTACAAGATTTACGGACCTGACGGCTACCTGATGGCGCTCACCGCTGCCGACCGCTATTTCCTGCCTGTCGGCGCCTTGAGCACCGACTATCTGGTGGTTCCCACGACGCTGATGTATGACGACGAGGATCTGCAACTGGTAGCCACAGCCCAGCCGACTGCCATCGAGGAAATCGGCGAGGAAGAGAAGACCGAACCCGAAATCAACATCCTGGGATTGGACGGCACCATCCACATCCAGGGCGATGCCCACGGCCTGTGGACATTCATCTACGACGTGTACGGCAACCTGTGGTATGAACGCCCTCTCATCAATAGCTGGATCAGCCTGCCGGGTAATCGCGTTTATGTCGTGAAGGTGGGCGACACCGTCCGCAAAGTTTATCTGAACTGATTTATGCTCAAGACCGAAGATATCGACATCAAGTACATGCGCATGGCGCTTGACGAGGCGCACAAGGCGCTGGAGCGCGACGAGGTGCCCATCGGGGCCGTCATCGTCAGCAAGGGACGCGTTATCGGGCGCGGGCACAACCTGACCGAGGCGCTCACCGATGTCACTGCCCATGCCGAGATGCAGGCCATCACGGCATCGGCGGCCACATTGGGAGGCAAATACCTGACCGACTGCACATTGTACGTCACCGTGGAGCCATGTCTCATGTGTGCCGGTGCCCTGGCATGGAGCCAGATCTCACGCATCGTCTATGGCGCGAGCGACGACAAGCGAGGCTATCACACCCAGTGTGCCTCGCCTTTTCACCCTAAAACCACCGTCACCGCTGGCGTCCTTGCCGACGAGTGCGGCAAACTGATGACCGATTTTTTCAAGAAAAAAAGACCAATCAAAAAATGATGACCAAAATTTCTCAACGACTTCTCCTGCTGGTGGTCCTGTTCGTAGGGATTGCCACAAGCGCTTGTGCCCGTCCTGCCGAGCAAACACCGACCGAGCCGCCCGTCCAGGGCGACACCATCGAGGTCATGAGCACGTCGATGCAACGCAACATCAAGAATGTTGTCATCGTGCCAGCCAAGTATTTTGACAAAGACCTGCAAGAGCAGCGATATCCCGTGCTGTACCTGCTGCACGGCGCTTACGGCTGCTATAACGACTGGCCTAGAAGAGCAAGACTGGACAGCCTGTCCAACGAGTACGGCTTCATCATCGTGTGTCCCGACGGGCAAGACAGCTGGTATGTGGATTCTCCTATCGACCCCAAGATGCAGTTCGAGACCTACGTCAGCAAGGAACTGGTGGAATATATCGACAGCCACTACCGCACCTTTGCCAACCGCTACATGCGGGCCATCACGGGCCTGAGCATGGGCGGCCATGGCTCGCTGCTGCTGGCTTTCAGGCATCCTGACGTGTTCTGGTCCTGCGGCAGCATGAGCGGATGCATGAACATCACTAGATTCCCCGACAAGTGGCACATCAAGGACCGCCTGGGAGAATATAACGACAACAAGAAGCTGTGGGAAGAGAATGCCGTGTACAACCAGCTGGACAAGGTCAAGACTTCGACCCTGAAACCCGCGCAAAACATCATCATCGACGATGGCTTGAAAGACATTTTCTATCCGCAGAACATGGCAATGCACGAACTGCTCGTTGAAAAGGAAATTGACCACGACTTCATCATCCGTCCCGGTGCACACACCTGGACCTACTGGGTCAATGCGCTCGATTATCATTTCGTGTTCTTCCACAAGGCCTTCGACCGTGGCGCCAAACTCATGCAACAAGAACAACAGCCTTAAATACCATTCAACAATGAAACGACCCAAAATACTCATCATCTACACCGGCGGTACCATCGGCATGATCGAGAATCCCGAGACCCATGCCCTGCAGCCGTTTGATTTCTCACACCTGATCGACAATGTCCCCAAGGTCAAGAAACTGGACTTTGACATTGACAACATCCAGTTCAATCCGCCCATCGACAGCTCCAACATGGACCCGTCCCACTGGCGTGATATTGCACTGGCCATCGAGGAACACTACGACCGCTATGACGGATTTGTCGTTCTGCATGGTACCGACACCATGGCCTTCACGGCATCGGCGCTGAGTTTCATGCTCGAGAACCTGAGCAAGCCCGTCATCATCACCGGCTCGCAACTGCCCATCGGCGAGGTGCGCACCGACGGCGAGGAGAACCTGATTACCGCGCTGCAGGTCGCTGCCGCCACCGACGAGAAAGGCCGTCCGCGTGTTCAGGAAGTTGCCATCCTGTTTGAGAACTACCTGTGGCGCGGCAACCGTGCCACCAAAATGAGTGCCGACAACTTCAACGCATTCAAGAGTTTCAACTATCCCGAACTGGCCGAAATCGGGCTGGACATCGAGTATAACCCCAACAGCCTGAGGAAAATGCCGCCACGCCCGTTGAAGGTGTGCACCGACATGGACGCCAACGTCATGTTCCTGGAGCTCAACCCCGGCATGACCGAGCAGACGCTCGACTACCTGCTGCACACGCCAGGCATCAAGGGCATCGTGCTCAAGACCTACGGCGCCGGCAATACGCCCAGCCATCCCTGGTTCATCAAGTGCATCAAGGAAGCCGTTGACCGCGGCGTGGTCATCGTCAACGTGACCCAGTGTGTCAATGGCGGTGTGAACTGCTCACTTTATGAGACCGGCAAGACACTGCTTGATGCAGGCGTCATTAGCGGCTATGACATCACCAGCGAGGCCGCCATCACCAAGTTGATGTTCCTCTTCGGCATGCAATACACCCCCAGCATGGTCAAGAAATACATGGCCAGCGACCTCTGCGGCGAAGTCACCATCCCGTAACGATAAATACAGACAATAGAATATAGCAAGCCGCTGTATCATCTTTGCTGTCGGAAGGTTAACCGCCCTAGGGCGGTTAACTCACCGAGTCAGAACGATGACACAGCGGCTTGTTGTGGGTGACCTAATTGATTAGTAGGTCATGCGGGGCTCGAGTTCCTTGGCCTGGTCGATCATTTTCTGGATTTCGGCCTCGGCGGGAACGCGGCCACACAGGTGTTTCTGCTCATTGACCTCGGCGACCTTGGCGGCGAGGTTGGCAGCAACACGGTTACGCAACTCCTTGACGGTATCCACACCGGCAGCCTCAAGCAGTTCGGCAAATTGCGGGCCGATGCCGTTAACGCGGAACAAGTCGGCATGGTTGGTCCACTTGAGAATCAGTTTCTCGCTGATGCCGGTTTTCTCGGCCATGATTTTGCGTCCGGTAAGACCAGAACAGGCGTCAAGCAACTGCTCGACGTTCTCAATGCCCTGGGCAATCAATTTGGGAGCATAAGCTTCCCCGATGCCTTCAATGTCAACAATCTTGTAATTCATTGTGAATGACTATTTTAGGTCAGTATATTATTCGTCTTTCTTCTCACACTTGCAGTTGCAGTCGATGATCTTCCAAATCAACGCTGCCAGCGCACCACCAATAAACGGGCCCACGATGAATACCCACAATTCGCTCAGGGCTTGACCTCCCTGGAACAGCGCCGGACCGATGGAGCGAGCAGGGTTAACCGAGGTGCCGGTGAAGTGGATGCCCACCAGGTGGATAAGGATGAGCGACAGACCGATGGCCAGACCAGCAAAGTTGTTGGTGGCACCATTGGTAGCTGCAGTAGCGCCCAGCACAACGAGCACAAAGATCATAGTCAGCACAATCTCGACAATCAAGCCGTTAGTCACACCAAAGGCGCACGAGTTGGCACCAGTACTTGTCGTGATGATAGCATCGGGCGATGCCGTACCAACGATACCTGCCAGCACAGCGGCTGCAAGAATGGCACCGATAACCTGGAATACCATGTACATACCGCAATCCTTAGCGTTCATGCGGCCGCTCAAGAAGCAACCCAGCGTGATGGCTGGATTAATGTGGCATCCGCTGATGCCGCCAATGGTGTAGGCCATGGCAACAACGGCAAGACCAAAGGCCATAGCAGTTCCAACAATCGAAGCGGTGTCAGCTCCGCAACCTAATGCGACAGCTGCACCACAACCTAAGAACGTCAGCACGAATGTGCCTACCATTTCTGCTAAATACTTTTTCATAGATTAAAGAAATTTATTTTGGTTAAACAAGTTGATTTACAATCTATACAACGACTTATTTCACTTTAGAAATTGCAAACTTAGCAATTTTTAATGAAATTAGCAAGAAATTTTTAATATATCTTCGTATATTTGCAAATTAAATACATCAGTAAACCTGAACAGACTAATATAGAGTAAGACTATGAATGTTTCGATAGTGGGAACAGGATATGTGGGTCTGGTGAGCGGTACTTGCTTTGCCGACCTGGGCGTTAACGTGACCTGTGTGGACCGTGACAGCCAAAAGATTAACCGTCTTGTTTATGGCTCAATTCCCATCTATGAGCCGGGACTGGACAACATGATCAACCGCAACGTCAACGACAAGCGGCTCACGTTCTTGAGCGACTATAAACAAGGCTTTATCAACCAGGACTATGTCTTTTGCGCCATCGACACCACCGCCGACGAGGACGGCTCGACCGACCTGGGACCCATCCTTGACATTGCCAAGGACTTCGGGCAGAACATCACCCGCTACAGCGTGTTTGTCATCAAGTCGACAGTGCCTGTGGGAACGGCCCTGCAAGTTACCAAAATCATCGCCGAGACCCTCGAGAAGCGTGGAGCCGACATCAAGTTTGACGTCGCCAGCAACCCCGACTTCCTCACCGAGGGCAACGGCATCAAGGACTTCATGAAACCCGACCGCATCGTCATCGGCACCGAAACCACCAGTGCCCGTCAGGCCATGGAGCGCCTGTACCGCACCATCCTGATGCACAACAACCGCACCGTCATCTACACCGACACCCGCACTGCCGAGATGATCAAGTATGCCGCCACATCGATGCTCGCCACCCGCGTGAGCTTCATGAACGAGATTGCCAACCTGTGCGAGATTGTGGGCGCCGACGTCAACGTGGTGCGCCACGGCGTGGGCTCTGACAGCCGCATCGGCCCCAAGTACATCTTCCCTGGCTGCGGCTACGGCGGCACGCTATTCCCCCAGGACATCAACGACCTTATCAAGATTGGCAACGAGCATAACCAGAACATGGATATCCTCAAGGCCGTCGAGAGCGTCAACAATCGCCAGAAACGCATCCTGTTCAAGAAACTCAACGACCACTTCAAGGGCGACCTCGAGGGCAAGACCGTGGCCCTGTGGGGACTGAGTTTCAAGCCTGAGACCGACGACATGACCGCCGCCCCCTCGATCGACACCATCAACCTGCTCATGGATGCCGGATGCCATGTGCGCGTCTATGACCCTGTCGCCATGAACGCCACCAAGCGCCGCTGGAGCAACGTCTATTGCGGTCTGGACATGTATGATGCCGTCAAGGGCGCCGATGCCGTGCTGCTGCTCACCGAGTGGCGCCAATTCCGCATCCCCGCCTGGCAAACGGTAAAAAGCCTGATGAAAACGCCGCTGGTTATCGACGGCCGCAACGTCTATGACGGCGACGAACTCGAAGAATACGGCTTCACCTACTACTGCATCGGCCGCTAGCAAATAAAAGCCAACAGCCAAATCAAAGTAGCCGGACAGCCCCCTAAACCCTAAACTCTAGACCCTAGACCCTAAACCACAAGCGCCTCCCAAAGGAGGCGCTTGATATCAATACTGGTATTCTGTGTCAATGACTTCAAACTCGGTTCGTCGGTTCACTTGGTCGGCGGCTTCCTGATCCTCCTTGCTCAGGGTCTTGATGAATTCTTCGGTCAGGGTCACGCCCTCTTCAAACTGCGGATACTGGCTGTGGATGCGCTTGGTCACCGTCTTGGGACGCGACTCACCGTAGCCCATCGGTTTAAGGCGCTCACGCGGGATGCCGTTGGCAATCAGGTAATCCACAACGCTTTGCGCGCGTCGCTGCGAGAGTCCCTGGTTATATTTCGCACTGCCCACACGGTCGGTGTGCGATGCCATCTCGATGACGATATTGGGATGATCCTTCAGGAGCATGACCATGCTGTCGAGTGCCAGTTTGGACTCGTCGCGCAAGACGGCCTTGTCGAAGTCATAGAAGATATTCTCGATAATCTGTGCCTTGAACATGGCAGCGAGGATAAAGTCCACGTTGTACTCGGCGTCTTCCTCGGTACTGTCGCTCACAAACTCCTGACGGGCATTGAGATAGCCATCGGCACCGGCCATCATCGCATATTTCACGCCGCGCTGCAGGTCGAAGCGGAACGACCCGTCGGGCTTGGCAGCAGTCTTCTGGTTACTGCCGTCGTCGCCCACGATGCGGATTACCGCATTGGGCACCGGCTCGTCGTCCTTGTCCACCACATAGCCCGAAATCCAAATCTGCAGGTCAGGCTTCACAAAACTGAAGATGTGGTCATAGCCACGGGCATCGCCACGGTTGCTCGAGAAAAACCCGCTCTCGCCGGCACCAAAGGTGAGGCCAAAGTCATCGGCTGCCGAGTTCATCGGCACACCCATGTTCTCGATTTCCCAGATGTCCATCGACGTACGGCCCTTCTCCTCCTGAGGCTGCAGTTTGGCTACAAACAGGTCCAGACCGCCCATGCCGGGATGGCCGTCGCTCGAGAAGTAAAGCAGGCTGTCGGTGCGCATGTTGGGGAAACGCTCGTTGCCCTTGGTATTGATTTGCGGACCCAGGTTTTCCAGGGTACCGTGCTTGTCCTTGAGGTTGATGCGCCAGATGTCGGTGCCACCCTGCCCGCCCGGCATGTCGCTGGCAAAGTAGAGCCAGTTGCCGTCAGGGCTGACAAAGGGGTCGCTATAGTTGCTCAGGGTGTCGGCAGTAATCTCAAACTTCTGCGGAGCATTCCATTTGGCCTCGCTGCGTGTGCTGGTGTAGATTTCCACATTGGTGGGCCAGTCCTGGCGCACGGCGCGAGCAAGATACATCGTCGTGCCGTCGGGCGAGAACGCGGCAGCACCTTCGTCATGCTCGGTATTCAGGCCGCCTTCCACCACCTCGGGACGTGTCCAGGCGCCCTTCTCGTTCTTCTTCGAGAAGTAGATGTCACCCTTTTTGGTACCGGTAATCTCGCTGCGCAACTCACCCGTCGATTTCTCGTTGGTCGATGTGAAGTAGAAGTACTCCATGTTCTTGTCCAGATACATGGGGCAATAGTCGGCACGGCGTGAATTGAACAGTTTGTCCTGCTTGACGATGTAGCGCGAGCCCTCCTCCTTCCACTGCGGGGCCAGTTCGCATCCGCGGATGCCCACTTTGGCCTCCCAACTGTCAGGAGCGATATCCAGATACTCGTTATAGCTGTTGATGGCCGCGGCATACAGGCCCTCACGCTGCTGCGCTTGAGCCAAACGCAGCAACAGGGTGGTGTCTTCATATTCATAGCGGATGGCATTCTGGAATGCCGCAACGGCGCGGTTGCCCTGGTTGAGCTTCAGGTGGCACATACCCAACTGGAAGGCCAACTCGCCGCGCAACCACTGGTCCTCCTTGCGGTTATAGCGGTTATAGAGCTGACGGTAGATCGCCGCCGCATCAAAGTACTCGCCGCGGTCGTAGGCCTCGTCGGCGTCCTTCAGTTTAGGACCCTTGCACGACGACAGCGACAGCACCACCGATGCCATCATCAAGCCCACAAAAATATAGAGTATCCGTTTCATGAAATTGCTGAACTGTTGCTTTAATTATTTTTAAAAACGTTAAAGCAACCCTTTTTATTGTTTCAAGCCCCCAGAAACCCAACCAACAACCAAGGACTAACAACTAAGGACTAACAACTAAGGACTAAAGATAACTCCGCGTTATCGTCATCTGGGGTTTGCCGTCGAGGGCGATGCTCACGCGCGTGTAGCGTCCGTGGGTGTCGATGTCGTAGTCGAAGGTGCGCTCATGCACCACGTCGTTGCCCTTCAGCTCCTTGATGGCGATAAGGAACTTCTTGCCTGTGGCGGTGTCAAAGTCGTAGTGGTAACGATAGACCTTGCCGTCCACCTCCTCGCGCACGACATAGCCGTCCTGATAGAGCAGTGTGCGCTTGTTACCCTTGGCTGGGGTGATGACGAGCTTGGTGAGGTGGCCCCGTTCATTGTAGGTGAAGTCCTGACGGCTGCCGTTGTCGCCCTTGATGCTCTCGCGCAGGCCATGCGCGCCATAGATGGGCGCGAAGTTGATCGTGCGGCTCTTGCTCTTGCTCTGCTTGATGGTGAAGCCCAGCACCTCGTCATAGTCATAGGTGTAGTCGGTGAGCGTCTTGACACCCTTGCTGCCCTGGATGGTTGACTGCGTGAGCAGGCCCTGTTCGTTGAAAATGAACACATTGTCGCGCTTGCTGCCGTCGGCCATCACCACCTGCTCGTTAACGCGGCCCGTACAGCCGTTAAAGCCCAGGTCCAGATGCTCGATGCGGTAACTGTGCGTCGGGTTGTTCACCAGGTTGGTGTAGAACAGCTTCACATGCGGGTCAACCGGGCGCATCGTGTCGATATAGGCCGTCAAGGCTTCGAGTGCGACCTGCTCGTTACAGATAACGTCCTGAGCGCTCATCGCCCCTATCGTCAGGCTGGCCATCATAGCCAACCACAAAAATCTCCTTTTCATAATATCTCCTTTTGCCTTTATTCTTGACAACAAAGGTAGATAAAAACTTCAATCTCACAAAAAAATCCCACATTTAGCACCATTTATGGCGACAGGATAACGTTTTTTGCCTATCTTCGCAGTTTGTTAACTCATCTAAACTAAGGACCAAAAACTAAAAACAAAAACTAAGAACTAAAAACTAAATAAAAACATCTATGAAAGAAGACGAAATCATTGTTCAACAACAAGACGAGATGTCGTTGCCCGACAACGCCGCTCGCGAGCTCAAGCCCGGGGAGAAGTACGTCCCCATCTTGAAGCCCGACAAGACCTATCCCGAGATCACGCCCTACTCTGTTTCGTTGGGTCTGATCATGGCGGTCATCTTCAGTGCCGCAGCAGCCTATCTGGGCCTCAAGGTTGGCCAGGTATTCGAGGCTGCCATCCCCATCGCCATCATTGCCGCCGGTATTGGTGCAGCGACCAAACGCAAGAACTCGCTCGGCGAGAATGTCATCATCCAGTCAATCGGTGCCGCTTCGGGCATCATCGTGGCCGGTGCCATCTTTACCCTGCCTGCCCTCTACATCCTGCAGGCCGAGTATCCCGAAATCACCGTCAACTTCCTCGAAGTCTTCCTCAGCTCGCTGCTGGGCGGCTGCTTGGGAATTTTGTTCTTCATCCCCTTCCGCAAGTACTTCGTGAGCGACATGCACGGCAAGTTCCCGTTCCCCGAGGCTACCGCGACCACCCAGGTGCTCGTCAGCGGCCAGAAGGGTGGTAACCAGGCGCGTCCGTTGCTCATCGCCGGTCTGGTGGGCGGTCTGTACGACTTCCTGCTTTCAACATTCGGCTGGTGGAAGGAAGTGCTGACCACTGCTGCCATCCCCGCATTGCAGAATTTCACCGACAATGTCAAGATGATCTTCAAGATCAACACGGGTGCCGCAGTGCTGGGCTTGGGTTACATCATCGGCCTCCCCTATGCGTTCATCATCTTTGCTGGTAGTGCCTTCATCTGGTGGATTATCGTGCCCTTGATGGGTATGAACCCCGAGTTGGCCCAGATGGCTCCCGAGGACATCTTTGCTGGCGGTGCGCGCTACATCGGTATTGGTGGTATCGCCATGAGCGGTGTCATTGGCATCGTCAAGTCGTGGGGTGTCATCAAGAACGCTGCTGGTCTCGCCGGACAGGCTTTCAAGGGCCAGGCCCAGAACGTGGAGGTGGAGCGTCACCAGCGTGACATCTCGATGAAGGTGCTTGTGTTTGCCCTGTTGGCAGCCTTGTTGGTAACCTTCGTGTTCTTCTACATCGGCGTGATCCACAACCTGTTGCAGACGATTGTCGCCTTTCTCGTTGTGTTGGTTATCGCCTTCCTGTTCACCACCGTAGCTGCTAACGCTATCGCTATCGTGGGCAGCAACCCCGTGTCGGGTATGACCCTGATGACCCTTATCGTGGCCAGCGTTATCTTTGTTGCCATCGGTCTTGAGGGTTCCAAGGGTATCGTGGCAGCCATGGTCATTGGTGGTGTGGTCTGCACTGCGCTCTCGATGGCTGGTGGTATGGTCACCGATATGAAGATTGGTTACTGGATCGGCACCACGCCTGCTAAACAGCAGACGTGGAAATTCGTCGGCACCCTCGTGTCGGCAGCCACCGTCGGCGGTGTGATGATGATCCTCAACCAGACTTACGGCTTTACCGGTCCCAACGCCATGGTCGCTCCCCAGGCCAACGCTATGGCAGCGGTCATCAAGCCCCTGATGATGGGCGGTGAGACCCCTTGGTTACTCTATGGTGTGGGTGCTATCCTCGCCCTGTTGCTCAACTGGCTCAAGGTGCCTGCCCTGCCCTTCTCGCTGGGTATGTTCATCCCCTTGCAGTTGAACGCCCCGCTGCTCGTCGGCGCCATCATCAGCTGGTTCGTCGGCAGCCGCAGCAAGGATGAGGCTATCAACAAGGCCCGCAAGGAGCGTGGTACCCTGTTGGCATCTGGTTTCATTGCCGGTGGTGCTCTCATGGGCGTTGTCAGCGCAGCCAT
>JAEEGJ010018555.1_pt1 | contig 15507 bp, 17 predicted proteins | sample 8958761 | NCBI WGS metagenome assembly JAEEGJ01 (sample SAMN16246546, study PRJNA631951) | gut metagenome | biome: gut microbiome; feature: rumen; material: RS-attached | host: Bos | place: Iran: Karaj | collected 2018-10 | reverse complement strand
CGCCGATCAGCATCGGGGCCTACATGAAAGGATCTATGGAATTAATAACTTTAAGACTCTCATCATCAGACATCTTTTTGCAGAGTTTCCTGTACAAGACCGGCTTGATGCCAAAGACGGCGTGACAGATGAGTCCTGTGTAACAGGCGATGAAAGTAACGATCCTCAATGCCAGAGCCAAAGCGTTATTCTGTCTTGATATAAGATCTGCCAAAAGCCACATCGTGACATATGCTCCGGGCTGTCCTAAGAATGACAGCCAGAATGAGACAATAAACCTGCTGTCAGTGACGTCAGCCCACCACGGACTGATACCATTTAAAGGCCGTGTCTCACCCGGATTTGCTTTGCCGGGCTTTGCAAGCGGAACATCCGCAAGTGACGCTGCAATACCGCTTATTATCCCGAATATACCTAAGACAACATAGTGATTCATTTTTATCCCTCATGTGCTGATTTATACAGATGAAAATCGCACTTTTCTCCGCCTGTACCGAGTGTCTGGGTGCGCTCAAACGTGATGCCTTTCAGACTGCCGTAAATATATATGTCGTTATCACAGAAGATATGCGCTATCTCAGGGCATCCGAGTTCTGTTGTATATCTGACATAAGGGCATTTGATCACATCGAAACGGAGCTCGTTGCAGTCCGCATTGTGAAAAACCTGACCGAATCCCGCCTGTTCACCGAACATGCTCTTTGCACCCTTGCCAAACCCTTTGAGGAATATCGTTCTGCCGAACGGGATCTTTACCATCCTCCGGAATGTCACCGCTGTTTTTTCCGCATAAACGGCCATGCCTTCCTCGATGATCTTGAGCGCACCTTTGGGATCCGCTTCCTTCAGCGCCAGATAAAGAACTGATGCATTGAATATCCCTTTTACATGAGTGTACTCCTTGTCGGAGAACGGAGGGTAACTGTTCATTGTTTCAGCCAGCATTTCTGCAGCTCTGTCCCAGACAGAATCCCCTGTGCCGGCCCCTTCATGCGAAATAATGGTTTCCCTGATGGCACAGGACGCCTTTGATCTTTCCAGGATTGCTTTTGCTTCATTCTTATCCATATTCCCTCTATTTAACCGCGTTAGTTAGCGGACGCTAACCAATATATCTTCTAAGGGTTTCAAAGTCAACAGTTATGATGCATATCCTAATGTTTGTAATGCCCGTTTATTTCACGACAAATGTCAGAAGCAGATAATCGACACCGGATATCACAAGGCTCATGACGAGCGTATAGATGCAACCGATCAGAAAGCCTTTGAAGTGATAAAAGTAGTCGTGATATCCCTTGCAGCCTTCACTCCCCTGTATGACGACCCACTTGGGCGTTATCTTGCAGATTATCAGCCAGTCCATGACGAGCAGGTCAACGGTGTTCCATACCATTCCGATGATGAATGTGAAAAGCAGGAGCACAAGATAAGACGGCTTATTTCCATGGTACTGTATCAGACCGAAAGCTATCAGTGTCCCAAAGATAACGATCGAACCTATGAGTCCGAATATCTTTGAAGATCTTTTCTGTTTGGCTGTCGGCTCAGGCAATGTAGAAGCTTTCTGAATGTCCTCCGGGTAATCGTGCATCATCTCCCAGGGATATTTCGTGACGAACACATAAACATATATGATCCAGAGCACAGACCATATCAAACCTTCAACAAGAGCCGTGATCACCATATCTTATCTTTCCTTTCTGAAAACATTGAAATCACAGTACCCGTCACCGCCGGCGATCGTGTGCTCACGCACGAGCCTGGCACCGCCTAAGTCATAGCTGATGTAATCGGTCATGCACAGGTACTTGATCAGATATAAACAGTTTTCTCTCTTCCCGAGTTCACATAGTCCGCATTTAGTATATGTGAATTCGTAATTGTCTTCGCTGTTCTGTCTGAACGTGGATACCCAGTCCATCTCATACTCTGAATCCTGCGATCTCAAAGCCGCGTCCTTTTTCATCCGGATCGTCTTCTCCGAAAAGATACTGTCATTCTCCTTATTCCTGCGCTTCATTTCGTCGCACAGAGAGATTATTATCTTCTCGAAAACCTTTTCAGTCACGATCTCCGGAGCAGCCTTGTGAAAAGATATCAGATAACATCCAATGACAAGTGTACTCAAAAGCTCATTGTCCTTCGCAAGTCCCGGAGTCCTTTCAATGACCGCGCGGTACTCCTTGCGGAACGATCTTTTCAGATCTTTCGTTATCGCGATGCCTTCAGATTTAATACTTCCGTAAACGGTCTTATCAAGTATCAAAGGCATCACCCGTGCCATGAAACCATACTTCATGTCATGCTTCCTGCAGTGCTACCATGTGTGCATATGTGCCGTTCTGTGCCATGAGAGAAGCGTGATCACCGTGCTCTTTTATCTGTCCGTCTGAAATTACAAGGATCTGATCAGCATCTCTGATCGTTCTGAGCCTGTGTGCAATTACAAGCAGAGTCTTATCCTTGCAGAGCTCCGATATCGCCTCCTGAATGGCCCTTTCGTTATCAGCGTCAACGCTTGCTGTCGCCTCGTCGAGGATAACGATCGGTGAATCTTTCAATATGCATCTTGCGATGGATATTCTCTGCTGCTCACCGCCTGAAAGCGATGCGCCGCCTTCACCGATAACAGTGTCAAAACCTTCGGGAAGCTGCATTATAAAGTCATAGCATCTGGCTTTCCTTGCAGCAGCTTCGACTTCTTCACGTGTTGCATCGGGACGTCCGATCGCTATGTTGTTGTACACGGTATCCTGGAAAAGATATACTCTCTGGAATACCATGCTTATCTGATCCATAAGAGAACCCAAAGAAACGTTTCTTATATCCTCTCCCCTGACAAGTATCCTGCCGCTCTTAACATCCCAAAATCTTGCAAGAAGTGATGCAATGGTGGATTTACCGCCGCCGGAAGGGCCGACAAGAGCCGTCATCTCACCCTTCTTTATCTCGAATGAAACATTTGAAAGAACGTCTTTTTCCGCATAAGCAAATCCGACATTATCGTATTCGATCTCATTAGCTGAAGTTGCTGCGGAAGCAAGATCTTTTTTGCCTTCATCATTAAGCTCTTCCGCTTCAAAAACTTCTTCGATACGGTCAAGGCTTGCTGATGTAACAGTAAGTCTTGCCATCTGGCCGTAGTAGCTCTTTATAGCTGCGAACAGGTCGAAAAGGAACAGCGCCATTCCTACCATGTATTCTGCGGATATCGTTCCTGTCGTATAAAGAAGTGCGCTCATTGCAAGTGCTGCAGCAGTGCCGATACCAAAGGTAAGATAAAGAGCTCTTGACCATGGTGTGTAATCCATTTCATAAGCGATACTTTCTTTGCAGCTTTTGGCAAATTCATCAGTAAGCTTCTTTGATCTGTCTCCGAGCAGGTTATAGGATTTTATGATGCCCATTCCTTCTGCAAAATCAAGCACTTCTTCGGTAAGTGACTCTGCCGCTTCCTGCTTCAGATGTGAGTGCTCCATGTTGGTCCTGAGCATCAGGTTTCCGACGATGATGAATGCTATGACTACCATCAGTGACAATATACCCATCCTGTAATCCATAACGAACATCATGACTACCATGAGTCCCTGGGAGATGAGGAACGTAACAAGTTCAGACAGAACTCCCATGCAGTTTTCTTCGATGAAGACCATGTCGGTTGCAAGGACGGAACTGATCTTTCCGATGTTTCCTTCAGTGAAATAACCCATCGGCAGCTTACGCAGGTGATCACCAAGCTTAAGCCTCATGTCTGCAAATACCATATACCCGGTAGCAGACTGCAGTACATTAGAAATGTGTTCGAAAACTGCTTCAAGTATTACGCTTGCCAATACGGCAATACCAAGGTAAACACACTTGGTCTTATCCATCTGTCCCTTCATGAAGTAACTGATGCAGAGGAAGCAAAGTATGAGCGGCACCTTCATCATTATTCCCTTAAAAAATGCCGAAATATATGAAACTCTTATCCTTGTTTTATACTTGCCGGTCTTATTGATTATTCTGTGCAATATACTAAGCATACCGGTCACACCCCCTTGATCTTCCATGTGCTAGCGCTTACTGACGCATCCCAGAGTTTCTTATATTCCGGACACGTCTGAAGCAGCTCATCGTGAGTACCTGATGCTATGCAGATACCTTCTTTCATCACGCAGATCTTGTCCGCATTTTTGATGGTCGAAAGTCTGTGAGCTATGACGAGTACTGTCTTATCTTTTACGATTTCGTCAAGTGCCGCGTTCATCTTTTCCTCGTTCTCGGGATCCATGAATGCAGTTGCCTCATCGAGAACTATGACAGGTGCATCTTTAAGGATTGCCCTGGCCAGTGAGATCCTCTGGCGCTCGCCGCCTGACAGCTGCTTTCCTCCATCTCCCGCCTGTGTCATGATGCCTTCGGGGAATCTGTTTAAGAACTCAGTGCACTGCGCTCTGTTCGCCGCATCGAGCACCTCTTCTTTAGTCGCATCGGGTTTTCCGATGAGAATGTTTTCGTAAAGTGTAGTGTTGAACAGGAACTGCTCCTGGGAAACAAATGCGACCTGATTGTTCAATGCCTCGAGTGACATGTCTGTGATATCCTGACCTCCGACCGTTATTGAGCCGGAATTGAGATCATAGTAGTGGACCAGGAGTTTTGCGAGTGTGGATTTGCCGCTTCCCGATTCGCCTACAAGAGCTGTGGTCGTTCCCTGTTTAAGTGACAGATCAACGCCGTGGAGAACCTCTGTCTCACCATAACCGAAATGAATATCCTTGAACTCGATGTCAAAGTTGCTTCCGGTGAAACCGGCTGTTCCTTCTTTAAGCGCCGGCTTATCCATCATCTTCTCGAGCTCTGCGATCTTATAATCCAGCTGCGGGAACTTTCCTGCGAAATTCAGTGCCTTAAGGAATGACGGACCTACTGCAAACGACATGCACATAACAAGGATGAGCCTGTCCAGGCTTATGAAGCCTCCCAGGACCATGCCCGAACCAAACGGAAGCATCAGGAGAACAAGGCAAGGCAGAACGCTTGTATACATAGCCATCCAGGGCCAGCATACCTTATACCATGCAATAGTGAAATCACGGTAGTTTCTTACCACCTCACCGAATCTCTTGTAAGAGTCTCCGTCCTTATTAAAGACTTTGACAACTTCCATTCCGTTTACGTATTCGATTATCGTATTGTTCATCTTTGCGGCGGATTCATAATATGCATTCATCTTCGACATGCCCTGATGCATCATCATGCCCATTGCAAACATTCCGACGATAAGAGGTACAAGCGAAAGCAGTCCGAGTCTCCAGTCCGCTATGAACATCAGAATGATTATTATTACCGGAATGGCAATATTTGCGATGCCTTCAGGAATCGCATGGGCAAGCAGAAGTTCAATCTGATCGATATCGTCAGTAAATACTTTCTTGATGCGTCCGGTTCCCAATTCCTTTATGCTTCCCAAGGGCTGCTTTTCAAGCTTTCCCTGCAAAGACACTCTGAGATTTTTCAGTGTGTTGTATGCGCTCACATGTGAGAAAGCCAGTCCCTGCACATATGAGACCGAATAGACGATCTCGCACACCGCCACAAGAGCCACTCTTATCAGCACGAATTGCATGTCGACGCTTTCGCCTCTTGTAAGAGGAGTTATGATCTGATACAGAAAGAAATACGGCACTACCGATGCAATGATGCCTAACGTCATTAGCATGACTGCCCATACGGTATACTTCTTGTACTCTCCGATATACGGAGCCACTCGTTTAAACATTTGGTCCTCCCCATTTGGTTAGCGTTTGCTAACCTTATTTGTATTATTTAAGCCGCCCAAAAGACGGCTTTGTTTACGTTTATGACAAACCTATCGCTTCTGCCCAGTTAAATGCACGGCATACAACCTTGCAGTGTTCCTCGATCTGCTTCCATGTCATCTTGTGAATAAAAGGCTCGTATATCAGCGTCCAGAACGACGTGCACAGAACATGCATCTGCTCTTTGGAGATCTCCGCTTTTGCAAGTCCTCTGCTTTTCGCCTCAAGATAATAATGCATATAAGCTTCAGTCATCTGCAGTGCGAAATCGTGTCCGTAATTCTCATATACGGTTCCTGAAGATCTTTCGAGCAGAAGGTAAAAATCTTTTCTGATAACCCATATCATCTTGAACATTTCAAGGATCTTTCCTTCGTTCATTACCCAGGTTTCCGTTACCTGTTCATCAGTCATACCGGAAAGATCAACATTTGTACGCAATGAAATGAAGCTTTCCATTTTTAAGGTGGCGTCTTTTACGACTTCGCAGAACAGTTCTTCTTTTCCCTTATAGCGCTTATATACAGCACCGGTCGTAACTCCGGCATTATCACATATCGTTTTGAGATCAGCCTTGAGAAATCCGTGACGCAGGAATTCCTCCCGTGCGCTCCGGATTAATCTCGGATCGATGCTGGTATCACGTACTGACATATCACCCTCAAAATGCGGTTACTGATAATTCGATTATCGGTAAAGTTTTTATCACATCGGGCATGAAGTGTCAATGCTTATAAGCTTTTCATGTTAAAAATCAAACACACACACCGAAAAAGATATGAAAAAATAGATTGACAACAGGATATTGTAACTGTATTGTTTATTTCGGTTAGTCTCTGCTAACCATAATTGTAAATCCGGAGGGTAACTATATGAAAAATAAAAAGCTTGTCGGCAAGGATCTGATCCTTATTGGTGCGCTTACTGCTGTTATGTTTGTCATTTACATGATCGTCAGCATCGCAATGAGTTTTGCAGGACCCGTTACCAATGTCTTCTATCCGCCTGTCGTATCCATCTTCAACGGCATCGTCATGATGCTGCTTCTGGCTAAGGTTCCGAAGCTCGGAGTTTTATCGATCGCAGGAACAATCCAGGGTCTGCTTACATTCCTGGTCGGCGCATTCTGGACAGTCGGAACAGGTCTTATCGTCGGAGCTATCCTGGCAGATTTCCTCATTATCGGATTTAAAGACATCTCCACCAAGAAGATGATCGCTGCTTATTCCGTATTCAGCGGCATCTTCACTTTCGGAGCGATCTCTCCCATGAACATCTTCAGGGATGCCTTTATGGCTTTAACTCTTAAGAACGGCATTTCACAGGAATATGTTGACGGTCTTATCAAGATGACAGAGTGGCCCATGCTTACCGTTATCATCATCTCAGGTTTCGTCGGCGGATTCCTCGGCGGTCTGTTAGGTCTGAAGATATTAAAAAAGCACTTTGTAAAAGCCGGTCTTGTACAGGCATAACCGTTTTTGGAACGGATAATTCAACAGTACATTAAGGCTGACGCTCTCAAGGCTCAGCCTTTTGTTCTTAAAACCATATGACGAATGAATCTGTAAGAAGCAAGATAACAGAAATAACCTTTCGCGGTACTGCCCGTCTGGATCCGAGGCTGAAGCTTTTGATGCTGATAATCCTCGGCTGCGTCAGTTTTTTTATAAATGGAGACGTTCCGTCATTGCTGCTCATGACCGCCGTAACTGTTTTTGTTGCAGCAGGAAGTGATCCGAAATGGGGCATTAAAATGCTCATCATATATATTCTGATCTCGTATCTGAATATCTGCCTCAAATATTTCTATATTCCTGTCATCAGCCTCATGATAAGTATGTTCGGTGTTACGGTTTTGAAGTCAATGCCTATCGTAACTTTGGGAAGATGGGTATTGAAAAGCACTTATATGGATGAACTGACGGTCGCTCTCGAAAGAGCAGGTATGCCGCTTACGGTTATAATCCCGTTTGTTGTTATGTTCAGATATATCCCCACACTCGGAATCGAATATAAGCTGATCAGAAACACCATGAAGATCAGAGGTGTAAGTGACTCATTCATAAAGGTCCTTCTACACCCTTTTGCCACTATCGAATATATCCTGATCCCTCTTCTCATGCGGTGTCTTAAAGTTTCCGACGAACTTGCCGCATCCGGGACAACAAGGGGAATGGAAAGGACAAATAAGCGTTACGCTCTTCAGGAAGTCAGATTCGGTTTCATCGAATACATTGTTCTTGCATTTGTATTGATGTTTGTTGCAGGTCTGTTTGTATTAGAAAGAACGCCCGCCGGTCAGTTTGTTATATGGAGACACGGATGATCAGGTTTAAAGATTTTTCCTTTGCTTATGAAGGAATGACAGAAGATACGGTTAAAAACATCGATCTTGAGATAAAAGACGGTGAAATGGTCCTTCTGACCGGAAGAAGCGGTTGTGGAAAGACAACTATCCTGCGCTCGATAAACGGACTGATTCCGCATTTCTATCCCGGAAAGACTACAGGTGATGTACTGTACGGTGATGAATCTCTGCTTGAAATGAAACCTTCCGATATAGCGGGAAAAGTAGGAACGGTTTTTCAGGATCCCAGGTCCCAGTTTTTCATGACCGACACCACAAGAGAACTTGCTTTCGGTTGTGAGAACATGGGTTATCAGCGCAAAGAAATAATAGACAGGATCGAAAGAGCCGTGACTAATCTTGAGCTTGAAGAGTTTCTAAATCGAAGCATCTTTTCTTTATCAAGCGGTGAAAAGCAGCAGATCGCCATCGGCTCCGTATACGCAATGTCACCTAAGGTGTTTGTATTTGATGAGCCTTCCGCAAATCTCGATCATGAAGCTACCAGACGGCTTGCGGACATAATGAGAAAACTCAAGGAATCCGGATATACGATAATCGTCGCAGATCACAGATTCTATTATCTGAGGAATCTTATCGATACAGCCGTTTACATCGAAAACGGGCAGATCGTAAACAGATTTTCAAGAGATGAGTTTTTAAACCTTGATGATGACTTCAGGATACAAAAAGGTTTAAGAACATCATATCCGGAAAGAGATATCGGCACGGTCCCGAAGAACTCTTCTGAGATCGATCCTTTAACAGAAAAAAGCCTTTTTAAGGTTGACGGTCTTTCCTTTGCTTACGATAAAAAACAGAAACTTCTCGACGAGCTGTTTTTTGAGGCATCTTCAGGTGATGTCATCGGAATAACAGGCCATAACGGCGCAGGCAAAACAACATTGATATCCATCCTGACGGGAATATTAAAAGAACAGTCGGGTAAAGTTTATTTCAAAGGTAAACGCTTATCGGCTTCTAAGAGAAGGAAACTCTCCTACCTTGTTATGCAGGATGCGGATTATCAGCTGTTTACCGCAAGCGTTGAAGAAGAACTCGTCCTCGGAACAAGAGTGTCTGATAAAAAGACGATCGACAGCGTGCTCGATAAGCTTGCTCTTTCAGAATTCAGGGAATGCCATCCCGCAGCTCTGTCAGGAGGACAGAAGCAGCGTGTAACCATCGGTGCTTCACTTATAAAAAACAGTGAGATCCTGTTCTTTGATGAGCCTACCAGCGGTCTTGATTATGATTCGATGATCAGGGTCAGTAGCCTGATAAAAGAACTATCAGATAACGGAGCGATCATATTTCTCGTTTCCCATGACTTTGAATTCATAACCCATACCTGTACCAGGATATTCGACCTTGATGTTGAAAAGAACGAAAAGATGATAGAACTGGGCGAAACGACCCTTCAGATGCTTGCTGAAAAGTATTTTCATTCATTTAAACAGTAAGTTTTCTTCGCGAAAATGTGTCTTTTTGGTTAACAGTTCCAAATTACGCTTGGCTAACAAGGCAGTCAGATGGAACAATCTAATCATCAACCACATAAGGAGGATAATCCTATGGCATATGTAATTTCTGACGCTTGCGTTTCTTGCGGTTCTTGCGCTGACGGCTGCCCTGTCGGAGCTATTTCCCAGGGTGATTCACAGTACAACATCGATGCTGATGCTTGTGTCTCCTGCGGTGCTTGTGCAGCTACATGCCCTACTGGTGCTATCGCTGAAGGCTGATTTATTTGATTGACAGCAAGTAATAAACGGCAGGCATTGCCTGCCGTTTTTCTTGTCATTTAATCTCTTTAATAGATAACATCGTATACCCTGCACCATCAACAGCCTTACGGCAGACAGCTTCATCAATAGCCATCTTTGTCCTAAGCTTAACTTTCTTTTCGCCTACATCTGCGGTTGCCCAGAATCCTTCGATCGAATTGAAAGCATTCTCAACACGTCTTGCACAGTTAGCGCAATGCATTCCTTCAACAATAAGTTCATAAAGATATGGATAATTGGATGCTTTCCTGTCTGATACCCTTACCTTTTTCGGAGCAGGCTCACGCTCTCCGCAGCACGATGAACCGTGACGCACGCGGCGTACCGTTCCGTATACCGCAAGACCTACGATCGCGATAAGAACAACATAAACAGCAATACTTCCAATATCCATATTGATTACTCCTTTCCGCTTATCCTGAAACAAAAATCGCAGCAACTGTCTCCCCTGCCCAGTGTTCCTTTTCTTTCGAAAACAACACCGTTCTTCAAGTTTCCAAATGAGATATCATCCTGAATGCATACTGACGGGCAAACCTCGGGACATCCGAGTTCATTGAACGTCTTAACGTAAGGACAAGTCAGCAGATCGTATCTTTTCTCACGGTTCGTATTGCAATGCCAGTTTCTTTTGAATCCCGCTTTTTCGCTGAATATCCTCCCCGTTATGAATCCTGCTGCACGCATAAACACAGGCGCCGGAAGCCTGCCGATCTTATTGTGTTTTGCGATTGAATCCGGCTTCATTGATTCTGTTATCAGATCTATGGCTTTTTCTTTTCCTGTTAACTTTGCAAGCGGAATATAAAGCGATGAGATAGTAACTGCGCCCAAAATATGACCTCTGCGGATACCTTTTTCGTTTTTATATCTTGTACTGTATCCACTGTATAATTCAGAAGCCTGGTCAAACAGTTCTCCGGCGCATTCATCACCGAATTCAGCAGCTATCTGATCATACGTATACTTCCATCCGCATGACCGCTGAACTGTATTAAATCTTCTGCGGCCCATAACTCAGCCCCGTTATTCAGTTGCCCTCTCACTTTTCGTTAACGGTCTTCTTGATTATGTCGAATGCCTCATCACTGATTATGTGTTCTATACGGCATGCATCTTCCTCTGCAGTTTGCTCATTTACCCCCATACTGATAAGGAACTTGCTTAGTACGACATGACGTTCGTATATTTTTTCCGCTATCTTGCGTCCCGCTTCAGCCAGGGTTATATATCCCTGATCATCAATGAGGACATAGTTACCGTTTTTCAGGATCGCCATGGCACGGCTGACGCTCGGTCTTGATACTCCCAGATACTTGGCAACATCCAAAGAACGTACCGGCGCGTCTTTTTGCGAAAGCACCAATATTGACTCAAGATACATCTCACCGGATTCCTGCATAGATCTTATTCCTCCAAATCAGTTCGTGATTTTTCTATCCTTCTTAACAACAAAATAAAAAGCCAGCGACAGCACATAAAACCATGTCGGAACCTGTGCTATCGAAGTGTTGCTGACACCAAACATCAGTGGTTCGCCGCCTTTCGGTTCATAACCGATCAGCCAGTCTCCTACTCCGCATAATAAGAGTGCGATGAAACCGAATAAGAATGAATTCTTTAACCTTACCGTCTTGGTATCCACGGAATGCACCTGTTTACTCTCTTTTTGTACTCTTCGTATTCTTTGCCGTACAGATTCAATAACCACTTCTCCTCTGTATTCTTAAGAACGACAGTCAATATGGTCCAGTTAATGATCACAAACGGCAGTACCATGAAGTTGTGCCACATCAGGCTAAGTCCGGTTATCGCGATCCACCATCCGCTGTACATCGGATTTCTGACCCATGCATAGATCCCGCCTGTCTGAAGCTTGTTTTCAGAAATGTTTTCATCCATGTTTGAACGCAAAGCTCCGATGTACCAGACTGCTGCACCTTCAGGGATCAGCAGGATTCCCAAAATGCGGAAGATCCATATCCAGACACCTTCGAGAATTCCGAATCTGAAGACCGTAACTGATAAGACTATACCGATAACGGTAACCAGACCGACACCTGATATCAGGTACGGTCCGATACCGAATAAAGGTAGTTTCTGTCCTTCTTTTACAAAGTTCTTCAATGTCTTTTTCTCCTGTACGCGGAGATTATAACACTTTAAGTTAGCTATTGCTAACTTATTTGTTAAATTGTCAGATCTTCCAGTTCGCAGCTTCCTCCCTGAGCTTAATGAACCTGCTGTAACGTTCGCTGTTTCTGAGCAGTTCATCGTGTGTTCCGCTGCTGATCTTTCCGCCTTCGATCACTACGATCTTATCGGCATTCCTGATCGTCTTCAGTCTGTGAGCAATCATGATAACGGTCTTCTTATCTGTCAGAGCATCAAAAGCGGCTGTGAGTTTATCTTCATTTTCGGGATCAACATTAGCTGTCGCCTCATCGAGGATGATTATCGGAGCATCTTTAAGGATTGCTCTCGCGATCGAGATCCTCTGCTTCTCTCCGCCCGAAAGCGTGGCTCCGCCTTCGCCGATGACCGTTGAATAACCGTCGGGGAGCGACATTATAAAGTCGTGGCAGCAGGCTTTCTTTGCGGCTGCTACAACTTCTTCATGACTTGCATCGCTCATTCCGAACTTGATATTGTTCTCTATCGTATCTGCAAAGAGATATACATTCTGGAAAACAACGCTTATCTGAGACATGAGGCTCTCGAGCGTATACTCCCTTACATCCCTTCCGCCGATCGAGATGCTTCCTTTATCCACATCCCAAAAACGCGCGATCAGCATTGCCAGTGTCGTCTTTCCCGCACCTGAAGGGCCTACAAATGCAGTCATGGTATTCTCGGGTATCTCAAGACTCACATCATTTAATATCCCGTTATCGCCATATGAAAATGAAACGTTTTTAAGCGATATTCCGTGGCCATCAGGAGTATATTCTTTTCCGTTCTCATCCATGACCGGAAGAAGATTGACCTTTTCCGCTTCCTCTATCGAACTTGATATAACCCTGAGCACCGTAAGGCCTGCTCCTGTCTGTTCGATATCCGAGAAGACCTGGAAAGAAATGATTATCGCTATCAGGGCATATGTGATGGTCATGTTTCCTGTAATGAACATAGCTACAGCCAGGAGCATTATCAACGCTTTAAATGCACCCAAAACCGTTCCCTGGATCCTTGCATACGGGATAAAGAGTCTTTCCATGGCCATGTTGCTGTCGCGGTTATCGTCTATGGCTTTCTTTAAAGCTGCATCCCCCTTGCCTGTAAGGTTAAATGATTTGATAACGCTCATTCCCTGAAGGCTCTCAAGCACCTTGGATACAAGCGCTGCCTGATTCTTTTGTCTTACCGGAGATTTGGACCTGCTCTTCTTTTCCATCGAGGATGTGATCATCATGTAGATCGCCATGCCCGCAAATACGATAAGTCCCAGCCTCCAATCGAAGAACAGGATACAGATAAGAAATACGACTGCATTCATCAGTCCGCTGAGGATAAGCACAAGAACATTTGCGCCCTGGTTCTCGACGACATCGAGTACTGTGGTGGCAATACCGGTGATCTGTTCAAGATTGTTGTCGTTGAAATAACCCATAGGAACTTTCTTAAGCCTTTCGGCGATCTCGAGTCTCTTGTAAGCGCTCATGAAATAACCGGCATGCACAGCCTGAAGGTCTGCTATCATCTTAAGGAGGAACTGCCCCAGTATGCTTATTCCCAGCAGGATAAGCGCCGTCCATGCGGGCCTCATCGTCTTGTCGCCCTGTTCGAAAGCCAGAAGCACGAAATAGATCGCACCCATCCTGAACATCGAGAATAATGATTTGAAAAAAGCTATCAGTATCGCTCTGTATATCCTTACCTTTTCCTTGCCCGAAAAGGCTATTATCTTTCTTATCGCTTCAAGCATTAAGCTGCACCTCCTTCACTGACGTGTGCCGTCCACATGTTCCTGTAAAGCCCGCTCTTTTCGAGGAGTTCTTCATGGGTTCCGGTGCATTCGACCGTTCCGTCGTTTACAAGGACCACCTGATCCGCTTCCGTGATCGTGGAGAGCCTGTGCGCGATTATGATCACCGTCTTATCCTTCATCAGGCCTGTGAGGGCTTTTTGGATCAGCGCCTCGTTCTCCGGATCGATATAAGCCGTCGCTTCGTCGAGGATGACGACCGGCGCGTTCTTGAGCATTGCCCTTGCTATGGCGATCCTCTGGCGCTCACCGCCCGAAATATGCGTTCCTCCGCTTCCGACTCTTGTCTCATACCCGTTAGGAAGCGCTCTTATGAACTCATCGCAGCCCGATGCCTTTGCGGCCTCGCGGACCTCTTCATCCGTAGCGGACGTCCTGCCCATGCGGATGTTGTTCATTACCGTGTCATCGAAAAGCCAGTTGTCCTGTGACACGTAAGCAACCTGGTCGTAGAGCTGTTCGAGCGGTATCTGCTTCAAGTCCTTGCCGTCCATCTTTATCACACCGTCCGCGACATCCCAGAATCCGCCTATAAGCTTTGCTATAGTCGATTTGCCGCTTCCCGAAGGACCGACCAGCGCTGTGAAGCTCTTTTCCGGAATGGTGAGGTTTACGTTATGAAGGACCTCTTCACCTTCGTGGTATGAATAATTGACATTGCAGAGTTCAATGTCATGGCTCCTGAATTCGACCGGGGTTTCTGAATGATGCTGTTCTTCTCCCGAGAGAAGCTCATCAACTGTTGCTACTGTGGTTGCTACTTTAGCTGACGAATCAGTGAACTGTATCGCCGCAATTATCGGTCCTACTATGCACATCGAAAGCATTATCGAAGTCATGAATACTTCAGCCGTGATACTTCCCGTTGTGTACATGTACCAGCCCCACGGCAATACGGTAATGAGAGTGCAGGGTGCGATCGTGTAGCACAGAGACTGGCATACTTCCGTTTTCTTCATCCAGTGATAGTAGAAAGCCGCATTCGCCATGACTTTTTCCTTGAATTTCTGATAGGACGACTTGCTCTGGTTATATGCCTTGATGACTTCAATGCCGTGGACATATTCGACTATGCTCGCATTCATGTCCTGCGTTATCTCCACGGATCTCGCGTAGTCCTTGCCGTAGCTTGAAGCGATGAATCCGAAGAACATCAGTCCGACGGGTACTGAGATAAGGCAGATCAGTCCCATTCTCCAGTCGATGGTCATCATGTAGACCCATACCGCCAGAGCGCCTATTATGTTTGAAGTCAGTTCGGGGATCATGTGTGCCATAGGGCGCTCCATGCACTCAACTTCGTCTACGATTATCTGCTTGAGCTTTCCGCTTGATGTATCGATTATCGTTCCGAGCGGCATTCGTGGAAGCTTTGCGAATATCTGCTTTCTGATCTCACCCAATATCGAGAATGTTGCCTTATGGCTTACGCTGAGTCCCATCGCATAAAGAATGCTCTTCAGCGTAAATCCCGCAAATGCCAAAACGATAAAGACCAGATAATAATTCCAATCTTTATTGCCGGATATCATTCCGGAAATAATTCTTGCGGCAGCCACATACGGGATAATTCCCGATATG
>JAEEGJ010018552.1_pt1 | contig 15508 bp, 6 predicted proteins | sample 8958761 | NCBI WGS metagenome assembly JAEEGJ01 (sample SAMN16246546, study PRJNA631951) | gut metagenome | biome: gut microbiome; feature: rumen; material: RS-attached | host: Bos | place: Iran: Karaj | collected 2018-10 | reverse complement strand
TCTGCAACCCCTTCGTCGCCATCTCGTTTTACGACCATAACGGGCAATTCATCATCGAGAACGACGCCATGCGACAGCTCGGCGAAGTAGACACGACACCTTACCGTCAGCCGTTATACAACGCTGAGGGCGAGGTCACCAATTACTTTGTCGCTATCCGCCGCCCAACCACTACTTAAACTGGAACAGATGTACGAATCCGGTAGTCTGGAACACGTCGTACACCTCTTCTCTCAACCCCTTGATAAACAGGTCGCAGTGGTTGGCACAGCACCGCTGGTTAATGGCCATGAGCAGTCGCAGTCCGCTGGATGAGATATACTCCAGCCTGCTACAGTCGATCACGATCTCGTAATTCTTGTAGTCGAAGAGAGGCTCCACCTCCTTTTCCGTCTGTGGTGTCACAGAGGTATCCAGGCGTCCATCCAGGATCAGTGTTACATGGCGCTCATCATCCTTTCTGATTGTTGCTTCCATTTTTCTTGTTATTTTTAGTTGATTTGAGATTTTTCTTCATCGTCAGCACGTTCTGACCGTTCGTGAACTGATAGTCCACCTCGTCCATATAGTGGCGTATCAGGTGTATGCCCAGTCCGCCGATGGAGCGCTTGGCCACATAGTCCTCCACGTCCACCTCCGGCATCGCCGTGGGGTCGAAGGGCTTGCCGTTGTCCATGAGCACAAAGCTGATGAACTCCTCGTCGGCAGTCACCTCCAGCTGTATAGTGCCGTGCTGGCCCTTGTCGTAGGCATAGTTCATCACGTTCACCACCGACTCCTCGATGGCCAGGTGAACCCCTGCCCTCGCCAGGTCGTTGAACTTCATATCGTCGCAAATACCTCCGATGAACACCGTCAGCACAGGCATCTCCTGTACGTCGTTGTTCAGCAGGATACTTCTGTAGTAGATCTTCGGGTCCACCTTTCCCTTGTATTTGATGGCCAGCAGCGAAATGTCGTCCATCTGCGGTATGAAGTTAACGAACTGTCTTTCCGTCTGTCGGATATCCTTCACGAAGGTGCGCGAGTCCAGTCGCTTGGCTGCCAGTCGGATGGCCTCCTTGAACATTCTGTCGCGCCCGTACTGCTTCTGGTCCACCGTCTCCGCCTCGGTAAATCCATCGGTATAGAGGAACACCGTCGTTCCCGGGATGATGGTCACCTCCTGCTCCGAGTACTCCCACTCAGGCCTGAGACCCAGCGGGATATTGTTCTCCACGGGCAGGAATCGGGTATTCGAGCCCACCAGCACAGGCGGCTCATGTCCTGCGTTCGTATAGAGCAGCTTTCCAGTACTCAGGTCGAGCACACCCATCAGCAAGGTCACGAACATATACGAGTCATTGCTCTGGCACACCGACCTGTTGATCGACTCCACGATCAGCTTCGGCGAGGTGTTCAGCATCGACGCACTGCGGAACATCGATCGTGCCACCGCCATTACCAGTGAGGCTGGCACACCCTTTCCGGCCACGTCGCCGATACTGAAGAAGAGTTTCTCGTCGCGGATAAAGAAGTCGAAGAGGTCTCCACCCACCTCCTTGGCCGTCACCACCTCTCCGTAGATGTCGATGTCCGTACGCTCAGGGAAGGGCGGATAAACCTTCGGCAGCATCCGCATCTGTATGTCACTGGCAATCTTCAACTCCTGCTCCATGGCCACCTTCGTGGCAGTGGTCTCCTGCAGCTCATCCACATATTTGGTCAGCGACGACTGCATGTCCTTGAAGGCCGTTCGCAAGGCGTCCACCTCACGGCTCTTCACCTGTGGCAACTGGATGTCGAAATTACCCTGCGCCACCTGGTCGGCAGCAGTCACAAACCGCTGCAGCGATTTCAGGTTCCTCTTCAGGAACTGATGACAGAGGACGAAAATAATCGCCAGTCCCACGAAGAACACCATCAGGATGATCTGCGCCAGCACGTTGCCGTTATGGTATATGATCTTTTCAGGCACCACAATCACGACCGTCCACTCGGCATACTTCACGAACGAGTAGAATATCCACGAGTCGATATCATCATTATGCACTCGCTCCACACCACTCTCCCCGTCCATCATCCTGCGGGCCATGGAGTCATCCTTCAAGTCAGGCGTCTCGCCGACCACATCCTGCAGCTTCATCTCCAGCACACGGCTCTCGTCAGGATGGATCAGGTAGGTACCGTCGTTGTCGATGATAAAGCTGTACGACTGCTCCTTAAAGCCCTTCTCGAAGCGTTCGTGGTTTTCCCTGTCAACACGCTGATGCCTCTCCCTGAGCCATTCCAGCGACACGTCAGCCCCCAGCATGCCCACTCGGTTGCCCTGGGCGTCGTGGATATGAGTCATGTAGGTTGTCGTCAGCTGATGCGAGGCCGCCCTGTCGAAATAAGGTGGGGTCCAGTCACCCTCCTCGTTTTCGAACGCCGCCTTATACCATACGTGTTCCAGATAGTCAGGGTGGTTCTCGTTCATCTGCTTGCCTCTGACCACCCCCGTCGAGTCGCGCCAGGCATAGATCTCGTAGTTATGACCTTTCTGGGGATAGAAGTCCGGTTCGAATATCACCCGACAGCTCGACATATACATGTTCTGCGACACCATCCGCTCCAGATGCTTCTGCAGCAGGTCAGGATTGTCGATATCCCTCTCAATGCTGCTGATATTGTTGATGGCAGCCACATACACATCCGACAGTACACCACGGATCTTCTCGTTGGAATGCAGGATGATACCCTCATAACGCGATTCCACCTCACGGGCCATGGAATCCTTGGTAATCACGTAGACAATCGACATGATGATTACCGACATCACGACCAGGATTACCATGATCATGATACTCAGTCTGTTGGTTAGTGTAAGTTTTTTCATCAGCTGCAAAGATACAACTTTTTTTAATTTAGCATCATTTTAGAGCATAAAAAAAATAAAAAAAGACACAAAAGTGCCCAAAACGACACAAAGGGGACAGACCCTTTTGTGTCTTTTTGTGTCATGTGCAAACGTTTATCCTGCCGTCCAAAAGAAATTAGCCGGATAAGAGAACAACGAAGCGGAAATTTGTTTATCTTTGCACCAAAGAAGAATAAACTAAAGACATTATGCGACGAATTTTAATTGTAACCGCCATCCTGATGGCAAACATCATGACAATGAGTGCAGCGAAGAAAAGTGTGATTGACAGAATTGAGCCCACCTACTGGTTTGTTGGGATGAAGAACCCCACCGTACAGCTGATGGTCTACGGACAGGGCATCCGCGACGTGAAGGACGTGACAACGGACTATCCTGGTGTAACCATCGACAGCCTGGTGCGCCTCGACTCGCCCAACTACCTGCTCGTCTACCTGAATCTCAGCAACGCCCAGCCAGGTACGATGGTTTTGAACTTTGGCAAGGCGAAGATACCATACCAACTGAAGGCGCGCGAGAAGAAAGGTGAGGAGCGCCTGGGATTCACCAATGCCGACGTGCTCTACATGCTGATGCCTGACCGTTTTGCGCAGGGCGCAAACCACAACCCCCAGATCAAGGGCATGCGCAACTATGTGGAGGACCGCTCGAAGCCAAGCCTCAGACACGGCGGCGACCTGAACGGTATCCGTGAGCACCTCGACTACTTCAAGGAGCTGGGTGTGACGGCCCTCTGGTTTACCCCCGTGCTGGAGAATGACTCGCCCGACTCGCAGAACGGCTTCTCGACCTATCACGGCTACGCCACGACGAACTACTATCGCGTGGATCCTCGATTCGGAACGAACGAGGACTATAAGCGCCTCTGCGACGAGGCCCACGACAAGGGACTGAAGATTGTGATGGACATGATCTTCAACCACAGCGGCTTTGAGCACCCCTGGACGAAGGACATGCCCTCGAAGGACTGGCTGAACACGCCGGAGTGGCTCAACGAGCAGCAGAGCGGACGTGACCCCATGACAGGATTCACCGCCAACAGCGACGGCTCGGAGCCTGCCAAGAGCGCCTATCTGCAGACCAGCTACAAACTGACACCCGTCATGGACCCCTACGCCTCGAAGTTCGACCTGAAGGAGACGGTGGAGGGATGGTTCGTGCCCTCAATGCCTGACCTGAACCAGCGCAACCCTCACCTGATGCGCTACCTCATCCAGAACAGCATCTGGTGGATCGAGACGGTGGGCATCGACGGCATCCGCATGGACACCTACCCCTACGCCTTCGCCGACGGCATGGCACAGTGGATGAAGGAGCTCGACGAGGAATATCCGAACTTCAACACCGTGGGTGAGACCTGGGTGACGGAGCCTGCCTACACCGCTGCCTGGCAGAAAGACTCGAAACTCGCCAAGACGAACTCTTACCTGAAGACAGTGATGGACTTCTCCTTCTTCGAGAAGCTGAACCAGGCCAAGTACGAAGAGACGGATGCCTGGTGGAACGGACTGAACCGCCTCTACAACTCATTCGTCTACGATTACCTCTATCCGAACCCCTCGAGCGTGATGGCCTTCATCGAGAACCACGACACAGACCGCTTCCTGGGCAACGGCAAGGACACGCTCGCCCTGAAACAGGCGATGGCACTATTGCTCACCGTGAACCGCATCCCACAGCTCTACTACGGCACTGAGGTGCTGATGAACGGCACGAAGGAGGTGACTGACGGCAACGTGCGCAAGGACTTCCCAGGCGGATTCCCTGGCGACGAGCACAACGCCTTCACGAAGGAGGGACGCACCAAGGCAGAGCAGAACATGTTCGCCTGGACCAGCCGACTGCTGCACTGGCGACAGGGCAACGAGGTCATCACCAAGGGCTGTCAGACACAGTTCATCCCATATCAGGGGGTCTACGTGATTGCCCGCCAGTATCAGGGCAAGACCGCCCTCACCGTACTCAACGGCACCTCAAAGCCTGCGACGATGGACGTCACCCGCTATGCCGAGGTCATCGGCAAGACCACCAAGGCCAAGGACATCCTGACTGGCCACTACGTCGACCTCTCGAAGAACGTCGAGCTGAAACCCCGCCAGAGCCTGATTCTCGAATTCTGAAATGCATACAGATAATAGTAGAATCCCGCCTAAAAAGCGGGATTCTTTTTGTTTGACACAAATTTGAAAGCATATGAAACATGCGTGGAAGGGGGTTTCAGGAAAAATGTCTATCTTTGCCACCAGAATCAATAACAACACAATGAAAAAGAACTTATTATCAACCAGAAGGTGGCTGCTCACCCTGATCGGAGCAGTGATGACCTGCGCTGCATGGGCAGCAGAACCATTCGTGACTTTCGAACAGACAACTGGCAGTTGGCAGTTGAAGGACGTGACCATCGGCTTTGCGGCCAAGGAGCACTCGTGTGTACAGCTGGCTGCTGCCAACCTGCAGAAGGACTTTGAGACGGTGACGGGCAGCAAGCCTGCCGTCAGCGAGACAAAGCCCTCGATCCTTATCGGCACCGTGGGTGTGAACCCGCAGATAGACCAGTGGGTGAAGCAGGGCGTGCTCAGCAACCTGAAGGGCAAAACGGAGAAATACATCATCAAGACCATCGACGGACAACTAGTGATCGCAGGCAGTGACAAGCGTGGTACGGTCTACGGCATCTATGAACTGTCGAGACAGATCGGCGTATCGCCTTGGTACTACTGGGCTGACGTGCCTACAGAGCAGCACACCTTATTATATATAAAGGAGGGTGAATACACGGACGGCGAACCTGCCGTCAGATATCGCGGCCTGTTCCTCAACGACGAGGCTCCCTGTCTGACCTCGTGGGTGAAGAACACCTTTGGCACCGACTACGGCGACCACCGCTTCTACGAGAAGGTGTTCGAGCTCATCCTGCGACTGAAGGGTAACTACCTGTGGCCTGCCATGTGGGGATGGGCCTTCTACGCAGACGACCCAGAGAACCTGAAGACGGCTGACGCGATGGGTATCATGATGGGTACCTCGCACCACGAGCCGATGGCACGCAACCACCAGGAGTATGCCCGCGACCGTAAGGGCTGGGGCGCCTGGAACTACTCGACCAACAAGGAGAACCTCGACCGCTTCTTCCGTGAGGGTATCGAGCGCGCCAAGGGTACGGACGACATCATCACCATCGGCATGCGCGGCGATGGCGACGAGGCGATGGGCAAGGGTACGGACACGAAACTGCTGGAGAACATCATCGACAACCAGCGACGCATCATCAAGGAGGTGACCAAGCGCCCTGCCAAGGAGACCGCACAGATATGGGCTCTCTATAAGGAGGTGCAGGACTACTACGACGCCGGCCTGAGAGTGCCTGACGACGTGACGGTGCTGCTCTGCGACGACAACTGGGGTAACGTCAGGAGACTGCCCACGGCTGAGGAGCAGAAGCGCAAGGGCGGCTGGGGACTCTACTACCACGTGGACTACGTAGGAGCACCCCGTAATACGAAGTGGATCAACGTGACCCCCATCCAGAACATGTGGGAGCAGCTGCAGCTGGCCTACAACGGCGGCATCCAGAAGCTGTGGATCCTGAACGTGGGCGACCTGAAGCCCATGGAGTATCCCATCCAGCTGTTTATGGACATGGCCTGGAATCCGGCACAATACAAGGTTGACAATCTGCTCGACCATACGCGTGACTTCTGTGCAGAGAGCTTCGGCGAGGATCAGGCCTGTGAGGCTGCCCAGTTGCTGAACCTCGTGAGCAAGTATAACGGCCGAATCACCTCGGAGATGCTCGACGCCAGAACCTATACCACTGACGAGTTCGCCCAGGTGGTCAGCGAGTATCAGGCCATCGAGGCACGTGCCCTGCGCCAGTTCATCACCCTGAAGCCCGAGTGCAAGGACGCCTACCATCAGATTATCCTCTTCCCCATTCAGGCAATGGGCAACATCTACGAGATGTACTATGCCCAGGCGATAAACTTGAAACTGGCGGCACAGGGCGACCCAGAGGCTAACTGCTGGGCAGAACGCTGTCGCCAGGCCTTCAAGCGCGACTCGCTGCTGAACCTGCAATACAACAAGGAGATAGCCGGTGGCAAATGGGACGGCATGATGACCCAGAAGCACATCAGCTACAAAGACTGGAACGACTGGTTCCCCGCTGACGTCTGTCCTGAGCTGAAGACGGTAGAGACACCTGCACAGGGACCTGTGTTCACGGCCAGCAACGGCTATGTGAGCATCGAGGCTGAGCACAGCTACAGCCGTACGGACGCCCAGAACGCGAAGTGGACGGTCATCCCCTATATGGGTCGCACGCTGAGTGGCGTCGCCCTGATGCCCTATACCACTGGGACAGAAAACGCCACACTGGAATACCGCTGGAAGGGCAAGGCAGACAAGGTGAAGGTACACGTGGTCACCAAGTCGACCCTCGACTTCCTCGACAAGGGCGGTCTCGTCTACGAGGTAGCCATCGACGGCGGACAGCCCGTGAACGTGAACTTCAACAGCCGACTGAACGAGAAGCCCGAGAATATCTACAGCATCTACTATCCTACCGTCGCCCGTCGCGTGGTGGAGCAGATCGTGGAACTGCCTGTAGACGCCTCGAGGGAAACCCATACGCTGACCCTGCACCCGCAGGATCCTGGCATCGTGTTCGAGAAGATTGTCATCGATCTGGGAGGCTATCAGCGCCAATACCTCTTCGGAAAAGAATCGCCGAAGAGCTTTAAGTAAGTTTAGTTAGTTTTATGACGGGAGGGAGCACGGCTATCGATTGCCGTGCTCTTTCATGTATTCGCGTGGCGATACGCCATAGAACTTCTTGAAGACCGTAGAGAATGAGGCGGAATTGGAGAATCCGCAGGCGTACATGACCTCCGTCACATTGACGCCCTGGCCTGACAGCAGATAGGCAGCGCGCTTCAGACGGATGTTACGGATGAAGTCATGAGGCGTCTGACCCGTGAGCTCTTTCATTTTACGATGCAGGTGGACACGGCTGATGCCTACCTCTTCGGCAATCATATCGACGCTCAGGTCGGAATCGTTGAGATGGGCATTGATAGTCGCCATGATACGGTCGAGCAACTTCTCGTCAGGTGACTTGATCTTCACCTCATCGACCTGCTCCTCGAGGACGTCGTTGCGCTCATACTTCAGGCGCAGCAGACGGTGGCTGTTCAGGAGATTGACAATCGTGCGGCGCAGGATATCCATGTTGAACGGCTTCACGATATAGGCATCGGCACCCGTCTCGAGACCTTCAAGCTTGTCTTCGTCACGGTTCTTGGCCGTCAGCAGGATCACAGGAATCACATTGGTGTTAGGATTCATCTTCAGTTTCGCACAGAGCTGGTTACCGTCCATCTCAGGCATCATCACATCGCTGATCACGAGGTCGGCACTAGAACGGAGCACCTCGCTGAGGGCTTCCTTACCATTGGTACAAGTAACCACCTGATACTGCTCACTGAGTTCGCCCAACAGGTAGTTGCGGATCTCGTCGTCGTCCTCGACAATGACCAGTCTGGTCTTGCCGCTGCTGATGGGCTGTTCTATCACCTCGCCTTCGAGTTCCTCCATCAGGCTGTCCATCTCCGTAGTTTCATTCTCGGTGGTGGCTACATCCTGCTCGAGTACCAGCTCATCGGGTGTCAGGTGGGCTTTGCCCAGAGGAATGGTGACCACGAACTCACAGCCCTGCTTCAGGTTGTGAGCCTCAATCGTACCGTGATGGAGCTCCACGAGCGAACGTGTCAGGTCGAGGCCAATGCCAGTGCCCACGTTGCGGTCGTTGACCGTCGAGGAACTCTGGTAGAAGCGTTCGAAGATCTTGTCGAGCTTCTCCTCAGGAATCTGCTCGCCATTGTCGCTGATGAAGATATGTGCCTGCTGGTCGTCGTGCGTCAGACGGATATCGATCTCACCACCCGTAGGTGTGAACTTAAAGGCGTTGGAGAGGATATTGACGATGACCTTGTCGAACTGCTTGCGATCCACCCAGACATCAAGGCGGTCTATGTCATGCTCAAAGGTGAGGGTGATCTGTTTGGAGGCAGCCTGATGCTTGAAGAGGGTATGGATATCGTCGATGAAGGCCACGAGGTTGGTCTCCGTCATGCGCATCAGCATCTGACCCTTGTCGATCTTACGGAGGTCCATCATCTGATTGATCAGACTCAGGATACGCTCGGCATTACGACGGATAGTCTCGTAGACACCCCTGCGATGGGGATCGGTCTCGTTCTTGATCAGAGAGAGCAACGGGGTCACGATAAGCGTCATAGGTGTACGGATCTCATGGCTGATGTTCATGAAGAAGCGCAGCTTGGCCTCGCCCAGTTCCTCAGCATGGATATGCTCCTGCATACGGCGACGCGTCTGCTCCCTGCGACGGCGTCCCAGGACGAACTGCCAGAGGAGTGCGCCGAAGAGAAGGGTATAGATGAAGTAGGCCCACGAAGAGCGATACCAGGGACTGGCAACCACCACGGTAAAGGCGTACTCGGGCGTCTCGATATTGTTGCGCTCGGCCTTCACACGGAAACGATAGGTGCCTGGCGGCAGGTGGGAGAAGACAATCTCATTCGATCCAGGCAACATACGGATGAACTGCTCGCCGTTGATGCTATAAAGATAAGAGATGTGTTCAGGATTCTCGTAGGTCAGCGTCGAGAACTGCACGGTGAAGGAATTGTCGTGATAGCTCAGATGGAAACGGTCTGTGCCCTCAACGGTCTGTCCGTTGACGATAAAGTTCGTCAGGCGCACCACGGCCTCCCACTTGCTCTGGGTGATCTCCTCAGGGCGGAACCAGGTGACACCACCCGTACCGCCAAAGATCAGCGTACCGTTCTGGGTGACATAGGAGGCACCGTCGCTGAACTCATTTCCCTGCAGACCATCGTCGGCAAAGTAGTTCTGGAAAAGACCCGTCCTGGGGTTCAGACAGCTCAGACCATGGTTCGTACCTATCCAGAGCATACCGTTCGTATAGCGTTCTATGGCCGACACACCATTATCAGCCAGTCCGTCCTTGCGGTCATACTGCTTCAGCACCTTACCCTTCAGGTCGTAGCAATAGAGACCTTCGTTCGTGCCCGCCCAGATATAGCCATCGTACTCGCGGGCGATGCGCACCGGCTGGCCGTAGTTGGGACAGTTCTGTCCAAAGGTGCTGATCCAACTGTCGCGCTCGATATCCAGACAACAGAGTCCCATCGAGGTGGCGGCATAAACGCGCTTGCCATCAGGAGAGATGGACACCTGCGACACGTAGTTGTTGGTGATGCAGTTCATCTGACGGTCTGTGTCAGCCCCCTCCTGCATCACGTATTTCTTAATCAGGTTACCCTGCTGATCCATGCAGAGCAGACCGTACTTGTGTGTAGCCATCCACAGACGTCCCAGACTGTCGCACTCGATATCCATCACGATGAGGTGCTTATCCTCGGCGACATCCACACGGTGGGGTTTTTGGGTAACGGGATCGATCCAGGCGAGACCCTCACCATAGGAGCCTATCCAGATATGTCCCTGCAGATCTTCCTCGAGTGCCATCACCGTAGCAGGAATGCCCTCTGTATAGTGCTTGACCACACGATGCTCGCTGTCGAGACAAAAGAGGCCATCCTTATCAGTACCTATCCAGACCCTGCGCTGACGATCAATGTGCGTGCTGATGATACAGGCGCTGCCCAACTGATTGCGCTCGCCCTGCTTATAGCCCATATAGCTGAAGCCCTTGAAACTGATGGGTTGTTTATAGATACCCTTCTGCAGCAGTCCCAGCCAGAGATTACCGCTGTTATCCTCAGTGATGGAGTAGACCTTACCCTTCTTGAGATCGACCTCCATGCTGTAGAAGGAATTGTCCAATACACGGTCGTTCCTTGGCTCATAAATGGCCAGACCCTGTCCGTCGTAGCCGATGATGATACTACCGTAGTGGTCGCAGTAGAGTGCTGAAACAGGTTTGGATCCCGTACCCTCAATATGTACGAAACCATCGCCCTGCTGTTTGAAGACGCCGGCGTCAGCGGTTCCCACATAGACGACACCAGCATGATCCTCACAGAGACAGGAGAAGCTCAGGTCACCCAGATCCTCCAGATAACGCTGCACCTGCTGACCATCATAGCAGATCAGACCCTTGCCATCGTTAATCATCCACAGGCGTCCCTTGCGGTCCTCGATCATGGCGTTGATGGTATGGAGATCGGCCAGGGCACCACCCAGCTGACTGGCATGGGTCTTGTCGCTGAACTTCATGACGCCGAGGCCAGAGGTGCCTGCCAGCACATCGCCGTTCTTACGCTCGAGGAAACAGGTGGCATAGCAACTGCCCGGCTTCCCCTTCAGGTCGGTCATCGTCACATGATTGAAGGTACTGCCATCCCAGGTCTGCAGCGCACCGTACATGCCAAAATAAAAGAGTCCGTTGCGATCCTGCATCATGGTATTCACGTAATTGCTGGCAAGTTCCTTGTCAGCCTCGTTCTCGCGACGGAACACACGGAACTGGTAACCGTCGTAACGGTTGATGCCGTCACGTGTCGTAGCCCAGATAAATCCGTCATGGTCGAGATATACCTGAGTCACAAAACTACTGGATAGCTGGTTGTCTGGATTGAAGAATTTTCCCATCTGCGCATAGCTGCAGATTGACAAGCTATATAAGACAATAGTTAGAAAGAATTTCCACATCATTGTTATTGGTATGTAACATTTTCTTTGCAAAGGTATACACTTTCCGGCAAACCACCAAAGATTTGCTACAAAAAATGAACTTTGTGATACATTTATTAAACCCAAAGTGGGAAAAATATCGTAAATTTGCACCCTGAAACCGTTATAAACTATTCATTTCACATGAAACAAGCATTCAAATACGTGCTGTTATCAGCACTGATGTTTCTGCCGTTTTCGAAAGCTGCGGCAGAAGTAGATCCCAATTTCTACATCTTCCTCTGCTTCGGACAGTCGAACATGGAGGGAGCAGCCAAGCCCGAGGCACAGGACATCGCCAGTCCAGGTCCCCGTTTCCTGCTCATGCCTGCTGTCGACGATCCCCAGCGAGGCCGTAAGATGGGTGAGTGGTGCGAGGCCTCAGCCCCACTCTGTCGTCCGAATACCGGTCTGACACCTGCCGACTGGTTCGGCCGTACGATGATCAAGACCCTGCCTGAGAATATCCGTGTAGGTGTCATCCATGTAGCCATCGGCGGTATCGACATCAAGGGTTTCCTGCCCGACAGCATCAAAAGCTACGTGAAGAAGGCCCCGGGCTGGATGATTCCCATGCTGGCCGCCTACGACAACAACCCCTATGAGCGTCTCATCACACTGGCCAAGAAGGCCCAGCAGGACGGTGTCATCAAAGGTGTGCTGATGCACCAGGGTGAAACCAATACTGGCGACCCCAAGTGGGCTGGTATGGTACAGCAGGTGTACGACAACATGCTGGGCGACCTGCAGCTGAAGCCTGAGGAGACCCCATTGCTCGTCGGCGAGGTGGTACAGGCCAATGGCGAGGGAGTCTGCATCGGCTGTATGAAACAGATCCAGGAGCTGCCCCAGACCATCCACACGGCCCACGTCATCTCCTCTACGGGATGCTCCAACGGTCCTGACAAGCTACACTTCGACGCCCCTGGCTACCGTGAACTCGGCACCCGTTATGGCGAGAAAATGCTCGAACTGATGGGCTATCAGGTGAAGAAGCCTTTCGACGTGCCTGAGGATGCCTTCATCGCTGAGACCACCATTCCTGGCAACGACTTCCCCAAGATCGACAAGGAGGGTCGTGCCTACTTCCGTCTGAATGCCCCTAGCGCCAGCAGTGCCATCGTTGACATCTGCGGCAAGAAATACGACATGCGTCGCGACGAGAGCGGTACCTGGTGCGCTGTCACCGATCCCCTCGTACAGGGTTTCCACTACTATTTCATGAACATCGGCGGTGTGAACTTCATCGACCCAGCCACGGAGACCTTCTTCGGATGTAACCGTGAGTCAGGAGGTATCGAGATTCCTGAGGGCAGCGAGGGCGACTACTACCGTCCGCAGCCAGGTGTAGCAGCAGGACAGGTACGTTCGCTGTACTACTATGCCGAGTCGACGAAGGAGTGGCGCCATGCGATGGTCTACACCCCCGCTGAATACGAGCTGAAAGCCAATGCCAAGAAGCGTTACCCAGTGCTCTATCTGCAGCATGGTATGGGTGAGGACGAGACAGGCTGGAGCAAGCAGGGCCACATGCAGCACATCATGGACAATGCCATCGCGTCAGGCGAGGCCGTGCCGATGATCGTGGTCATGGAGAGTGGCGACATCAAGGCCCCCTTCCGTGGTGGCGACAACCGTCAGGGCATGAGCACCTACGGCAACTCGTTCTACACCGTGATGATCAACGACTTATTACCAACCATAGACCAGAAGTTCCGTACCCTGACAGACCGCGATCACAGAGCGATGGCAGGTCTGTCATGGGGAGGACACCAGACCTTCGATGTCGTACTGTCCAACATGGACAAGTTCTCCTACATGGGAACCTTCAGCGGCGCCATCTTCGGTCTTGACCCCAAAACAGCCTACGACGGTATCTTCACCCGTGCCGACGAGTTCAACAAGAAGATTCACTACCTCTTCATGATGAGCGGCACGGAAGGAATGGATAAGATGTTCGGCACAGAGAAACTCGTCAACGACCTCAAGGCTCTGGGCATCAACGCCCACTATTACGAGTCGACAGGTACTGACCACGAGTGGCTCACCTGGCGACGTGGCCTGAAACAGTTCATCCCACATCTGTTCAAGTAAGAACCCACCAAAAATTAATTGTATAACTGACTTAAAGTAATTTTAAAATGAAAAAGATTTTCTTTGTACTTACGATGCTTGTAGCTGCCAGTTCGACAGCTTTTGCACAATGGGGACGCCCCGTTGACTATTCTGCAGGCCCAGGATTGAAGGATGCCTACAAGGACTACTTCACCATTGGTGTAGCAGTGAACAAGGCCAACGTGTCTGATCCTGCTCAGATGGAGCTTATCAAGAAGCAGTTCAACAGCGTCACCGCTGAGAACGCCTGGAAACCAGGTGAGATCCACCCCGCAGAGGGTCAGTGGAACTTCGGTCTGGCTGACAGTATCGCCAATTTCTGTCGTGAGAACGGTATCAAGATGCGTGGTCACTGCCTCTGCTGGCACTCTCAGTTTGCCGACTGGATGTTCACAGACAAGAAAGGCAAGGAGGTAAAGAAGGAAGTGTTCTACCAGCGTCTGCGCGAGCATATCCACACGGTGGTAAACCGCTATAAGGATGTGGTATATGCCTGGGACGTGGTGAATGAGGCTATTGCCGACGACAACATGATGTTCCCTCGTCCTGGTGTAACCCCAAGCCCCTATCGCCAGAGCCGTCACTTCAAGCTCTGTGGCGACGAGTTCATCGCCAAGGCATTTGAGTTCGCCCGTGAGGCTGATCCCACAGGTGTGCTGATCTACAACGACTACAGCACCGTTGATCCTGGCAAGCGAGAGCGTATCTATGAGATGGTGAAGAAGATGAAGGACGCTGGTGTGCCCATCGACGGTATCGGCATGCAGGGTCACTACAACGTCTACTTCCCTGATGAGGAAGCTGTTGAGAAAGCTATCAGCCGTTTCAGCGAGATCGTGAATACCATCCACGTTACAGAGCTCGACCTGCGTACCAACATGGAGAGTGGCGGTCAGCTGATGTTCTCACGTGGTGAGGCAAAGCCTCAGCCGGCCTATATCCAGACACTTCAGGAAGACCAGTATAATCGTTTGTTCCGTATCTTCAGAAAACACAAGGACGTAATCAAGAACGTCACCTTCTGGAACCTCAGCGACAAGGACTCCTGGCTGGGTGTGAACAACCACCCCCTGCCTTTCGACGAGAACTTCAAGGCAAAGCGCTCACTCGCAGTGATCCGCGACTTCGACGCGAAAGCGGACAACTACGTACCCAAGGATGACTGGGTGCCCAACCCCATGAACCAGCCTGGGCAGGAGTATCCTCAGGTGAACAGCGAGGGCTTTGCCCGTTTCCGCGTGGTAGCTCCCGATGCTAAGTCTGTCATTGTCAGCCTCGGTCTTGGTGGACGTGGCGGTACCGTACTGCGCAAGGACAAGGACGGTGTATGGGTAGGAACCACTGAGGGTCCGATGGATCCTGGTTTCCACTACTATCACCTGACCATCGACGGTGGCGTGTTCAACGATCCTGGCACACACAACTACTTCGGTTCTTGCCGTTGGGAGAGTGGTATCGAGATCCCTGCTCCTGATCAGGATTTCTACGCTTATCGCAAGGACATTCCTCATGGCAACATCCAGCAGGTAACCTTCTGGTCGGAGAGCATTGGCAAGATGCAGACCGCCAATGTCTATCTGCCCAATGGCTATGGCAAACTTGTCAAAGGCAAGCAGGAGCGCTACCCGGTGCTGTATCTGCAGCATGGCTGGGGTGAGAACGAGACCAGCTGGCCCGTACAGGGAAAGACAGGCCTCATCATGGACAACCTGATTGCAGAAGGAAAGATCAAACCCTTCATCATCGTGATGGCAT